>Ga0325405_1001886_pt1 | contig 21563 bp, 16 predicted proteins | sample PopdelMetagenome_21_FD_205663 | JGI IMG/M metagenome (GOLD analysis project Ga0325405, IMG submission 205663) | Populus deltoides microbial communities from Bellville, Georgia, United States - Xylem-Control-R2 | ecosystem: Host-associated > Plants > Phyllosphere > Stem > Wood/Secondary xylem...
GCACTAGTAATTTAATTTAATGGCAGCCTTAAGAACTAGATAAGTTGATTAATCAAGAAAACATAACTGTCCGCAGTCTATGTTTGATTTGATTGAATGTTCTCCCTAAGATTAATAACGTAGATCCACCACAATTATTAAACTCAGTTGCTTCACAAGTTCATATACCACAACTCCGGTTTTGATATCAAACTTAGAAATAGATTGTCTACAATAATAACTTAGAGTCCGCTCTAGCAATTAAAATAAACAATCATAGGAAAAATAAGCATAGGAGAATAAATATATTCATCATATAAACTAAAAAGAAAAGGTAAAATAAATCTCACAGTTCTTGAAATCCAAAGGTTTCCGTGTCCTTGCAACCAAGAAAAAGTGTTTAGCTTTGCATGTTTGTTGAACAACTAATCAAAAAGAAGGAAGAATGCATAATTTAGGGTTTCTTAGAGAAGGGGGTGTTTTTCCCTTCTTGGCTGGCTGCCCCCCTTCTCTTCTCTCATTCTTTTTATATCTTAGGAAACCCTAGGTCTCTATTTTACAAAATAGTTCTCCATTAAGTAGACTGTTTACATTTAAGTACTTCAATAACTATTTTCCTAAAAAAGGAGAAATAGCCTTGCATGAAACCTTCAAGCTTTGACTTAGAGGAGCTAAATTGCTGAAATAAAAACTTGGATATCGGTTTAGATGCTTCGGAACGTAATTTGAACTCGTTTCTTCACGAAACCTGTTTGCTGGCAGAATTCAGATGTCATCTTTGAAAAATCATATCTCCCTCATATGACATCGTTTTTGGCTGCAATTTGGAGTTTATATAAATATGAGTCATGAATCCAAAAAAATTGAGTTTGCATCAATTGGACTTCTGTAGCTCCAGATATTCAAGTTGGAATAGCCGAAGGTCAACACTGGCAGATTGCGAGATTTGACTTTGAAGGCTGCGATTTCCATGCTCTTCCTTATTTTATTTTCTTGCCTTAGATGTCCAGAAAGGTATGGATGTTAGCTTTTTAATGCCACTAGAATCACTTCATTTCAACCTCCAGAGCTCACGCTCTGCACAAAACATCGACTGAAGGTCAAATCTGCCAATTATCTCCAATTTACTCCTTTTTGCATCTTTCATCCGAAAGTGCATTCAAAACATAAAACAAAGAATATCAAGGCATTTTATATATAAAGCATAGGCAAAACACTAGTTAAATATGGGTGAAACTATTGAATAATATGGTTGCATCATTATACGGCGGATCCGTTAACTAACCAATGTTAAGAAGAGATAAATATTCAGAATATAAATTGATGTTTCGTTTCCATGATCAGTTCAGATTTCTATAGGTGGATGTGTGCTTGCGACCAAGGTTTGTTCTCTTGATAATTTTCTGATTTTATTAAATTTTGTTTTCTGTTTTCTTTTGCTTTAGCCTAGATAACGTCAAACCCCCCCCCAAAATTGCATATCATCTAGCATAAAAATCTGACTTGAACTTTCCTCATGGGATCGACCCCTTGCTTGCTCTATACTATCTTGTGTTGTGTGTTTGAAACTAGGGTAATTAATTTGTGCGACCGTGACATCGCAACAGGGTGATCACTTTCGGTTCAGTTCAGTTTTTATCAAAAAAAGTAACCAAACCGAATTTAAAAAAAACCAAAACCGAACCAAAATCAATTCAAACTAACCAGTTTCGGTTCGGTTCGGTTTTGTTAGGATAAAAATCGGAAACCGGTTTGGCTTGATTTTTTTCAGTTTGACTTGGTTTTTTCAGTTTGGCTCGGTTTTGGCTTGATTTTTTTGGTTTGGCTCGGTTTTTTTTTGTTCGGTTTTTTCAGTTTAGGATTATAAAACCAAAACCAAACTAATCGGTTTTTTTAAAACTTTAATCGGTTTAATCAATTTTTTTTCATGGTTCAGTTTTTTCGATTATTTTTTTATTTTCTCGTTTTATTTGATTTTTTAGTATTTTTGCTCACCCATAGTTTGTTCATTAAGGATGAACACATGGAAATCTACAGGAACCGATCGACTAATTGTCATAACAATTATGAACCAATCGACCATTCGATCTGTCAGAGAAACAATAATGACTATAAAATGGTTAATTTTTGCTAGAAACATATATAGTTTGTCTAATTGTAGAATTACATAGAGAATCAAAACATATATAATATACAAGCTACCTTAAGAAAAAAATACTTCAAAATCATTAATCTCTAATTATAATCATATTTGTGCATTACATGCTTCATAATATTGCACAAGAGTATATATTCTCATTCTCACAACACTTAAACATTTTTCAATCTATTAAGTGCTATCTTGTGAGATATAGAGAGGCTAGAGCTTTCAGTTGTATTATCTACTCTTTGAGAAAATGTTGTTATATTTCAAACAATTATAATCCTTTAATAGTTTAATTGAAAAACTTTTGGTCATTAGTAAGTTACATCACCAAGGTAAAAAATCTTGAAGAGGTTATTTTTTCAAGTGGTGAAAAAAAGGCTTAGTAAGGATTCATCAAGGACATTGTAATCTTTGTCTTGGATTAGTAAGGAATATAATACTGAAGACTAGTTTATTGTTTGAGGTGTGGATGCAGGCTTACCGAACCGCGTTAAAAATTGAGTTTGCAATTTTTATCCATATATACTCTTTATTTTAAGCTTTTTAATTAAATTATTGGCTAATTATGTTTAATTCAGTTAATTGTAATATTTATTATTATTACTGGAACACCTAATTCAGCCCCCTTCTTAGGTGGTTATTATTGCCTTAATCCTAGAACAATAATTGGTATCAAAGCCTAGTTCTCATTTATATAAGTTTTCTTAGACTTTGAGTAAAATGAAAACCACTAGTTATAATGTTCAAAATGAAGAATCATCCACCTTTAGCCATCTTTCTTTGATAGTAATGACTATGGCTATTGGAAAGTTAGGATGATTATATATCCATTGAAAATGGATGTCATAAGCTTACTAAAATTGAAGATGGTATAACAATTCCTAAATCTAGGGGATAAGTATAACGATTGTTATAAAAAGCTACTTTATATGGATGCTAAAACAATGAACATTTTGTATTGTGCATTGAGTATGAGTAAGTTCAATAGAATATTATCTTGTAAAAATGTTAGCGACATATGGCATGCTTTAGAAATAACTCATGAAGGTACTAATCAAGTTAGAGAATTCAAAATATACATGCTTGTACATCACTATGAGTTGTTTAAAATGCTTCCAAATTAGTATGTTTACTAGAATGACAACTATAACTAATAGTTTGGATGCTTTTGGTAAAACTTATACTAATGTTGATATCATGAGCAAAATTCTTAGGTCCTTACCAAAAACGTGGAAAACAAAGGTAACAACAATCTGAGAAGCTAAGAACCATACCAAACTTCTATTGGAAGAGCTCATCAATTCACTAATAACTCATGAAACCACCATGAAAAAGCTAGAACTAGAAGAGAAAACAAAGAAGAATTTGGCATTCAAAACTATACACCATGTTCATAGTGACAATGATGATTAAGAATTTGGTATAAAAAACCTCATCTTGATTTTGTATGTGTATGAATCAAGGGAATATAGGGAGTGGTTATTGGATAGTGCCTGCTTAAGACACATGATCAAAGATGATATATTTTTCTCAAGCATTACCAAGATCAATGGTGGGAAAGTCATATTTGTAGACAACTTGAAAGGAAAGATCATTGGAGTAGGTAATATTGGATGTAAGTCCTCTCCCTTAATGGAAAAAATGTTTCTGGTTAATAGTCTAAAACATAATTTGCTAAGTATTAGTCAATTGTGTGATAAAGGCTATATAATTATGTTTGACCATGTATGTTGCTTAATCCTTAAAAATGACAAAGTTATATTTGTTGGAAATAGAAAAAGAAAATGTTTATAAGATGAAGATTGATGCATGAATGAGTATAGAAAGTTGTCTCGTTGTTAGAATTAATGATAATTTTCTTTGGCATAGAAGACTTGGTAATATAAGCATGAACATCCTTTGTAAACTTTTTAAAAATGAATTGGTTAAAGGCCTACCTTATATTGCATTCAAAAAGGAAAGATTGTGTGATGCTTCCTATATGGATAAATAAATAAAAACATCTTTTAAGAGCAAGAACCATATTTCAATCGAAAGACCTTTAGAATTGCTACATATATATCTATTTGGACCAACTAGAACTAGAAGCATAAATGATAATAGATATGTGTTTGTGATTATTGATGACTTTACTAGATATACATGGGTTTTGTTTTTTAAATCAAAAGATAAAACTATTTATGAATTTGTAAGGTTTTCAAAGAAGATTGAAAATGAAAAAGATTTTTCGATCATAAACTTAAGGAGCAATCATGGTGGTGAATTTATAAGTGATTTGTTTGAAATTTTTTGTGAAGAAAAAGATTATCACCATAACTTTTCAACACCTAGAACTCCCCAATAAAATGGAGTTGTGGAAAGGAAAAATCGGTCTCTTCAAAATATGACAAGAACTATGTTAAATGAATTGATAATCTTAAATGTTTTTGGGCAAAAGCTGTAGATATATATTGCTATATTTTAAATCGTGTTAGCTTGATACCCGAGTTGAAAAAAACTTCTTATAAGCTTTAGAGAGGTAGGAAACCCAACATCTTGTATTTCAAAGTTTTTGATTCAAAATGCCTTATTCTCAATACCAAAAGTAATTTGGATAAGTCTAATTCAAAATCCAATATTGATATTTCTGCTTTAGCAAGACTTATAGAGTATATAATAACAAAACACTTTGTCTTGAGGAATCCATGCATGTTGCCTTTAAGGAAACTCAAAATGAAAAAAAAATGTTGAGATTCTAGTTGACATCAATGAAAGTGTTCAACTTGAGTCATGCTAATAGGACCCCTATGAAGGTTAATAATGAAGAAATGGACAAATACCAACTAAGCTCAAGCATTCAACAAGAGATGGTAAGCAACTCTTTTGTACCACCAAATGAGCTAAGGTATTTAAGCTCTCACCCTCTTGATTTAATTATTGGTAATCCTTTTGAAGATACTAAGTCTAGAGCATCTCTTAGAAACATTAGTGAGCATTATGCATTTGTTTCTCATAAAGAACCCAAATTCTTTCTAGAATCTGAAAAGGATGCAAATTGAATTTAAGCCATGCAAGTTGATTTAAATCAATATGAAAGGAATGATATGTGGGAACTAGTATCTTGACCTAGCAATCAATCCATTATAAGAGCAACATAGGTTTTTAGGAATAAAGTTTATAAGCATGAGACCATAATTAAAAATAAAGTTAAACTAGTTGCCAAACGTAATAATCAAGAAGGCATTGACTATGAAGAAACCTTTGCGTAAATAGCTATAATAGAATAAAAAAGAATTCTTTTAGCTTTTGCATGCCATGATAATTTTACACTTTTTTAAATGGATGTTGAAAGTGCATTTTTAAATGGTTTTATCATGGAAGAGGTGCATGTTGAGCAACCTCAAGGTTTTGAAAACTTTTATTTTCTCAATCATATTTTCAGACTAAAAAAGGCTTTATATCATTTAAAACAAGCACCAAAAGCATGGTATGATAGATTAAAATGTTTTTTTATTGAAAATTGTTTCAACATTGAAAAAATTGACACCACCCTTTCTACAAAGAGAAAAGGTAAAGATATATTGCTTGTGAAAATATATGTTGATGATATTATATTCAATGCTACTAACGAATCTCTTTGTAAGGAATTTTTAACATGCATGCAAGATTAATTTGATATGAGCATGACGAGAGAATTGAACTTCTTTCTTGGATTGCAAGTCAAGCAAAAAAGAGATGACATCTTTGTCAACCAAAGCAAGTACATTAAGGATCTACTAAAAATATTTTTGATAGAACGTGTCAAAGAAGTCGAAAAACCCATGGAAACATCAATTAAGCTTGATATGGGTGGAAATGGTAAAAATATAGACATCATCAAATATTGAAGTATGATCGGATCACTTTTATACTTAACTGTAAATAGACCCTATATTATGTTTTGTGTTTGTCTATGTGCACATTTTCGATCATGTCCTATGGAATCCCATGTTAGTGCTGTAAAAATGATTTTTTTTTATATTTGTATTGTACAATTGATTTAAGATTGTGGTATCTAAAAGAAAGAGAGTTGAATTTAATTAGTTATTCAAATGCTGATTTTACCAGGTGTAAGGTTGATAGAAAAAGTACTAGTGAGGCATGTCACTTCTTAGGATCATCACTAGTATCTTGGACGAGTTAGAAATAGAATTTAGTAACCCTGTGTACAATTGAAGTAGAATATATAGTGATAGGTAGTTGTTGTGCATAAAGCTTATGGATAAAACAAACCTTAAAAGACTTTGGACTTAATTTTAATTATATACCTATTAAATGTGATAACACTAATGTAATAAGTTTATCTAAGAATCCAATCTAGCACTCTCGCACAAAACACATAGAAATGAGACATCACTTCTTAAGAGATCATATTATAAAATGTGATATTATACTTGAGTTTGTAAGCATATAAACATAAATGAAACAAGCTGAAAGAGAACTTCTAGTTATATATTGAATTATAAATGAATTTAGCTTTCTAGTTAATTCATGCTTTTAATGATCAAACTATTTTTAAAAACTCTTAACTTTTGTTTACCTTTTTATTTATTGAGTTTCATATTTATTATATTTTTATTTTTTTTCAAGTGAACTTGCTTTCAAAAAAAAAAAAATTTTTGCTTATATCTTTAAATTATTCATGTGACAAATTAAACTTTTTACACTTAAAAGGTATTTTCCATTAGTTTTGCTAATAAAGGTTGATATAAAGATTTTATTGATAAATAGATGAAATGCTAGGATGGAAATTGATTTATAACAAATTTTCTTGTGATTAATCCATTAAAAAATTATTCAAGGTTCGCGGTATGTTGACAATAATCTCATGCGTCTATGATTGGAAAATAATGCAGTTATTTCGCTTGCATGATGACAACATCTCTTAATTATCGTAATTCAACAATCAATATATAAAAAAAATAAATCAATTAGTCTCAACTCTATTTTTGTATTTGTAAAGTAGGCATTAAAGTAAAGTTTTATCTGGATTTGGCTACTACACTCTTTCGATTTTTTTGATAAAGTGTTGTAGAAACAAAAAAATTTCTACCAATCAAATTTCACCATGTATTATTTTTATTTTATTTTTACATGAAAGAATAAAATAAAATTGAAATAAATAACATGAAAAATAAATGGGCTTCATATATTTCTTGACCAATGAAAGATTGATACATGATATGAGATATTTAAAATATCTTATCATAAATACAAAATGTCATAAATAAAGATTAACCAATAAAATAATATCATGTGAGATTGGAAAAGAACCTGAGAGCCCCTACAAGCCTTTATAAATAGAGGGTCTCACCCTAGACAAAAAAAAAAAGAATTCTTTGAGAGATAAAATTTTCTTTAAGACAAACTTTTCAAACAAGGAAGTTCTTTCAAAAGCTATTAAGCCTACTTCATCTACGGTTGAAATTTACAAAGAACGAAGTTCTGTTAGATCAAGCCTAAACACCCTATAAAAGTTCTTCAACAATTCTTTGAAAACAAATCAAAGGTACTTTTCAAAGTATTAAACCACTAAATCTCACTTCACAATATACTCCCAAATTCATGTTCTTAAAAAGCAAAAATCTTGACTTGATTTCATAGATAAATCAAGTCACCACATATTAAATTCAAGGAAAGAGTCAGAAGATTATTTTATTATTTTTATAATATTCTAAATAAAGATTGTACCCAGTTATATATTTTAATAAATCAAATATTTGTACATATGTGTTTGTCAAATTTTTGGTGCTCAAAATTATGTCTAGCGACTCCACTAGGGACATGTCTACCTATCATCTCTTCCTTCAAGAAAGAATTTTCAACAACCTCTTAATGGCAACTAGGAAGAATATGATCATTGTTGTTGCTTCCAAAAACAACAAGACCACTAATTGAAGTCGTTGATATATTGTTGAAGATTCTTTAACCCTGCCATTGAAAACAAAATTCATTGCTAAGTTGTATGCACAAACTAAGTCGATTCTTGAGTTGATGTCAACATCAAATGCAAAGGGGACACAAAAGCTCGCTCCAAAGTTGAAGCTATAAATAACTCCACCACAAAAGTCAAGTGCGACGCATGGACTTTTCTATGACCCTCAAGGTGATTACTTCAACAATTCATCCATCGATACTTCTCTATGTTAATCATAAAGTAAGGCTTCGGGTTTTGGCACTATGTTAGCGATGAAAATCAAGGCTACATCTTTAGAGGATCAAGTGACTAACTTAACAAAACTCATTGAAGGCCTTTCAACTTTATTAAAGGATGTGCAAACTTGATGAACAAACTTGAGAGCATAACCAAGGGAGACTAAACTTCGGTTACCAAGGATGTGCAAGTAGATCAGTTGGATGTCGTTGAGGGTTCTACATTTAGAGCTACAAGAAATATTCATGGTATTACAAATGACATCTTAACCATGAATCAAATAAAAGAACTTATCAAGGAAGTCATCATGGATTAAGTAGAAAGTAAGCTCAACCTTCGTATTCTTATACGAAGTCACGCCTAAAGGATCGATTTGCTAAGGATGCCTTCAAGCTATCAACCACAAAAGTTTCAATAGTTTGATGGAAAAAGGAATCCAAGGCAACATGTGGCTCAATTTGTACAGACATACACCAATGTCGAAACCAATGTGATCTTATGGTAAAACAGTTCATCTATTCCTTAAAAGGTAATGTCTTTGACTAGTATACTTACTTGGAATCTTGCTCAATTAATAGTTGGGAACAATTGGAATATGAGTTTCTTAACCGATTCTATAACACTCATCGTGTGTTTAACATGATTGAACTCACCAACTCATGTCAATAGAAGAAGGAGCTTGTCATCAACTGTATTTATTAGTAGAGAAACCTTTGCCTCAATTATTGAGATCGACTTATCGAAACTTCTACGCTAGATATGTGTATTCAAGGGATGTATTAGGGACTATGCTACATTTTATAAGGCATCAAACCAAAGTCTTTTGAAGAATTGGCTACTTGAGCACACGACATGGTGAATTTAGGTCAACATCAATCTCTCCCTACAATAAGTTTTAGATCCTTTGAATCTATAGAACTTGGTGTCCTTTTGCCTATGAGCTTAACTATGTCCTTGAGTCAAGCTTCGCTAAGTTGGCAACTTAAAGCTTAATTTATATGATAATTGCGACAATAAATGATGAACTCTAGTCACTCATGAAAAAAGTACTATATATGATAAAGCCAACTATAATAAAAATCTTGATGGTAAAGAAGGAAATTGATAAACCAACACGTTGAAAGATACAATGAAGGTCTATACCAATTAAAGATTAGGCTTTTCCAGCTCAAAGCTTAAGAAAGCTTGTTACACTAAATGAGTACATGCTAAGGGATTTAAGAGGGATGAAAAATGTATTCGCTGCTTGCTATCAAGTTGATGAAGAGAAAACTCCTCTAAAAAAGACATGAAAGAAAGCCATAATGACTCTCTAAGCTTATCTCATAATGTATACACCATAAATGGATCAAAACTCCATAATTATCCCTTTTTTGTTAAATGATACATTAATGAAAAGATGGTAAATTATATTACAGTGGATTATGATTTAGCTGTCAATATACTACCTCTTAAAACCATGAAAGAGCTTGGGATTTATATGGATGAACTCTTTCTAAGTCATCTAATAATTCAAGGATTTTATCAAAGAGGGCAAAACACTGAGGGAAAGAAAAGACTTGCTACATATATGGAATATATAGAATCCAATGCACTTTTTCATATTATAGATGTCAAAACTACTTATAACATGTTACTTGGATGACCATGGATACATGAAAATGATACTGTTTCCTTAACGCTCCACCAATGCTTTAAGTATCGTCAAAATAGACAAGTAAGAAAGATAGTGGCAAATATTGACCGACCCCTTTACCATAACTGAAGCCCACTTTGCCAATGCAAAGTTCTATTTTAAGTCAACTGTGATGGAAGAACTACAATCCCACTTGACCATTAATGTGAGGAAAGAGGTGACTCTAGGAGATTAAAAGGGCATAAGTCATTTGCAAATGAAGGAATGACTTATCCAATAAAGACCAAAGAAAAAGAAAAGCTAGTAGAAAATTTTGTTGATAATAAGGTATCATGTAAAGCCATGGTACTAAGATATATCCCATTGTCATCAAGAGAAGAGGATCAATCTTCTTTTACTATGGTTGAAGAGAAGATCACCAAGGGGTTTAAAAACTTGACATTACCGACTACTAATCTTACATTGACCAAGGTCTCAAAACCTTTATTAAAAGGGTTTGTTCATCAAACTGAGTCGGTGGTTACAAATCTTGAAGGATCTAAAACATGTACTCAATCACCAACCAACATTGGTTGAGTGTTTAAACGATCTTTATATTTAAAAATACTTTTACATATGAAGAGACAATGTGAATGGGTGGTATGTTCTAGGTAATATTAAAAGGAAAAAAACACACGATGCTAATCACAAACCTCTCTAACGAAGAAAAAAGAGGAAATGATGTATCTCACTTCAAATCATAACTATTGAAGAGGAGAATAATGATGAGTTTCTCATAAAAAAAAGATGTTGAGGAGTTTTCACCCGCCTTTGAATAAGAAAATAAGTCTATTGTGGATGAACTTAAAGAGATTAACTTAGGTATCATTGAAAACCCTCATCTAAAATTTATCAATGCAAACTTATCACATGAAGAAAAAGAGGATTACATGAGACTTTTAATGGAGAATCAAGATATCTTCGCCTGGTCCTACGATGAAATGTCAGGTTTTTCTCAAGGGTTGTTGTCCATTAACTAACAGAAAAAAATAGAGTTAGACTTGTAAAATAAGCTTAGAGTCACTTTCGTCCTAAACTTATCTCACAAATTGAGGCCGAAATTAACAAACATATCCAAAAGAGTTTCATCCATGAGGTCAAGTATCCTATATGGATTTCAAATACATGCCGATAAAAAACAAGAATGGTCATATCCGTGTTTGTGTGGATGTTCGAAACCTTAACAATACTTTTCCCGAAGATGACTTCCCACTTCCAATCACCAAGATCATGGTTGACACTACCATAGGTCACTAGAGATTAACCTTCATAGATTTTTCATCAAACAAAAATCATATTCGAATGGCACCCGCAGATGAGGAGAAGACAACCTTCCAGACTTCAAAAAGATTATATTATTATAAGGTTATGCCTTTTGGCTTGAAAAATACATATGCCACTTATAAAAGAGCAACACAAAAGATTTTTGATGTTTCACTAACACATTGAATGCTATGTTGAAGATCATGTTGTGAAGTCAAAGGAAAAAGAAAATCATTTGGAAAATCTTTATTTGGTATTTGAATGGTTACACTGATTCCAATTAAAGATGAACCTGTTAAAATGCGTAGTTGGTGTCTTTTCAGGCAAACCTAGGATTTATAGTTTGATATTAAGGAATTGAGATTTATCAGTCTAAGATCAATGCCATCTTAAAAATATCAGTGTAACACCTTCTATAAATGCATGTAATCATTTTTTAGTTTCTCATGAATGTTACAACTTTTAGAGGGAATGTTTTTAAAAAATCTACCAAAATTTCAGCAGGGTTTTCTTTATACTGAGAGATCTCAAGTTATCGACTAAGGCTTGTTATACTTCATTATTCAACCAATTCTTATTTCATTCATTATCCAACCATCATGGACTCATCCAATCACATCTTCACACATCACATCCATCACATTTCATTATGGTTCACAATATGCATACAATTTCCAATATAAACCCTCAAATCTTCATAAGATTTAAGAAATACAAATACATAGCAATTATCTAAGACAAGATAAAAAAACTAATATAGTAACATAAGTATACATGAATAAGTTAAATTTTGAATGCATAAACCTCATGATAATTAATACTTAAGCACATGACCCATTACAATGCAAAATGGGTATTTAATACAAGTTTTGAACAAAATTATCAAAAAATATCCTATACACATCTAACATCCTCCTCGAGACTATGAGGTACTTGTAAATAATTTATAAATATCAATTAAATCTAGACATGTAATTTACATTAAATAAATAGAAAAAAAAATTATCTTTAAGTTAAATCTCATCATTGTAAATTATACTAATTTATTTAACAACACAATCCCTATATTCATCTATGTTATTCACTTGCCATATCGAGATTTCTTGTATGACATTAGTTTAACAAATCATCCCGTCTGATGATAATATCTTTTTCATTGAAATGTCAGAACCATAAAAAATATTATTTTATGGTTCAACATTATAAAATAGAGCTAGAGTTGGGGTAATCTTGATCACACTTGAAAGAGATGTCTTGCCGTTTGCCTTCTCACTACTTATTAAATGTTGTTCCAATATTTATACTCTATCTATTATTTATGACATCATAATTTTGAAAATCCAAATCCATTTTGAAATAATACTCATCTACAAAAATACCAATTCATTTGGATTCAAGTTTAATTGACATTCCTAGTTAATAGCTATAAAAAACAAGATTAAAATTGTCTCATGTGTCCTTAAAATGTGATTAATGTTTGTCAAATACTAATCTTAGAATTTTATTTTTGTTCTATGATAAGGATATCCTTGCATGTCAAGCAAGATTAAATTTCTTGTCAAATAATTTTATGGATATCCCTAGCTTGATGTATTTAGAAAATTTTAATAAATTATCTTGAATATTAATCTCCATGTTTGAACCTGAAATGTCAAGGAACAGAGCAAACCACCTAGGCTAAATTTATTGGAGTTCTAACCTTGAATTTTAAATAAATTGTTGGAATCTAATTGCACAAATTAAAAAAAAAAGACTTGAATTAAAATGGAAATAAAGATTTAGTAGCATACTCCCTCACTCTTCTTTACCATTACACTAAACATTTCTAATAAGAAAAATCTCAGAGATCACCAGTTCGAGTCCCACAAACCTCGGGACCACTGGAAACTTACATAATCGTTAACTTCAGGGCCTGTGGGATTAGTTAAGGTGCACAAAGCTGGTTCGGACACCAATATTAATATAGAAAAAACAATGAAAGCAAATATACTTTGAATTGACAGAACCAAATCCATATTTGTGCAAGATAAATGACAACAAGTATTTGGTGCCCCACTTCCAAAACAGGAAACATGGCAAATTTGATAGCAAGTTTTTGTAATAATTTGTTCTCTCAGGTGAAGTAACAAAATAATCATTATCTACTCTTGAATAATAATAATAATAATAATAATAATAATAATAATAATAATAATAAATAAAATTTAAAAGAAGATATACAAACATTAAATATGCAAACTCTCATAAGTTCATTTTCTATGAGAATCCAACGATATACCTAGGAGACGATAACTGGTCATTGATGATACATGCATATGTTATTGTTGCCTTTGACTATTATATCTAAGTCCACTCACAAGGGACCTATATATATGTGTGTGTGTGTGTGTGTGTGTGTGTGTGTCGCTGGTGAGTTCAAATTTCCTTGAAAAAATGATGTTCAAGGGTACAGATATTGCTTTTGCAACCTCGTTTAGTTAGTCTAGGGGAGCAGATGTTGGAGCTCCCACAGTCCACTGCAATGGGATCTGTTGTGTTGTTTCGCTCACTATCGACTACGATTTTGTTAAATGTCCGTTCTCTCAACAAGCAAATTACTTTCGAAGTGTGTTTCGAGATCGGGTGTCCAAGGATTAGAACTGAGAACCTCAATGGGACATTTGATTTTAAAACGTTGAAAATTCAACTGGAGGAGCTTTTCAGCAAAAATAGTTGCCAAGTAAAGCAGCACTGTCTCTGCCAGGGACAATATATGATTTCGAGTCTTCGACAATGAGATAAATAATTAAACTAAAGATGCCCACATGCAGATAAAGTCATAATTAATGATCTAGAATGAAGCTTCTCATTCGTCCTCCTCCTCTTGTCAAAGCATATAATGAGTGCCTGTTCTAAGAAACGTTAAAAGTACAAACTTTTTGACAGCTAGGGAAAGGGAAGTGAGAGTTACAGCAATTCTAAAATGTTATTAAAGCTGTGAGAACTCTATAAATCAAGTGAGCATGCAAAAAGAAAAGGTACAGCACTTGAAAATAGCATATAAATAGGGAAGGTCAAGTTTAACAGCCTAAAGGGACTGTTGATGGTCTGTGCATGAATCTGCAGGAATAGCTGTATACATATAACACATGTCTATTTCTTAAATCCAAACCTAAGTATTCAAAAGATATGCTAAATAAGGTCTTAGAATTGGGAGTTAGTGAAGGTTTACAGATAGAACAACAAAATTTCAACCATTTCTCTTGAAAAACAAAAAAATCACTAGTAAATTGTTTCTGAACTGTGTTTTTCACCGTATGACCATTTTAGCAAAGTGGGGTCTCAGGTATGTTTACAAATTCTGCTATATTTTCAATTTGTAAGTACGAACCTCGGATTATGTGGCTTTTAATGTGCACAAGAAGCATGCTATTGAGGGGAAAAGCATAAAGGAAAATTAAAAACTAAGTTGCAAGAGTTTAAGTCCCTAAAATGATGGGCATGTTTAATTATAGTATCTTCCTTGTCTTCTCTATACTCCACCGTTTGATCAGTAGGACGTGCAAGTTGATCTTACATGGATCATGGGTTGAGCAACGCTGTTTCTCTCCTTTATTGGAGAGATGATGGATACAGCAGCAAAGAAAAAGAGAGGGTTGTGTTTTGGTCAGGACCATCTGCACTGAAACACTTTGAAATAAGAGACAAGGATTTGAAGACAAAAAACCATATCAATGGCTTCCTTCTGCCCCACTTCACACATTCTGACAATATTTGTGACTGCAAGAAGCACAATCTGTGATATTAATCATTGTTAGTTTTGCAATTCGACTACCTGTTGCTTTCACAACATTAGTTAGAGGAAAGAAAAAAAAAGGGAGACAAAATTTTCTTAAATTCTTATCCCCAAGTTGGTAGTGATAAGCATCCTTGAATGCATTTAAGTGCGGCCACCTATTTGGTCATCATCTCATACACGCCTGCTGGTTTACTTCTGTAGGATAACATATTAATTACTCTCATTAATTTCTTTCTCCAATCTGCTCTTACATATCTGAAATTGGAAAAGTTTACAAACTAAGATGGGTGCAGAACAACTAAAAACACAAAGTCTGTAGATCGAGATTTCAAATATTGAACTGGTGGCCTTGAAAAGAAAAGGTAGCTAGATTGACGTCCAGTAGATGTCCTATTCACAACCAATGTAATACCCCAGATAAGGGTTCCTCAAAATCCATTTAATAGATCGAGGTTGGAACTGAATCAAGAATCTCAATTCAAAGACCATAGATTTTTGTTGGTCCGAGTCAAGTGGAGTTTTAGAAGGACACACACATACATATGGTCAAGTTCTATTTATACTTAAACTTTTTGGAAAAGCCAATGCGGCCGCTTTCTGTCCTGACCGCATGTTGCACTAGAGCTGCTCATTGGGGTTGTTGGAGTGCTGTAATCCTCTCCTCGTTCAGATATAAACGAGGCTGGGGATTCAAGCTCAAGTGTCTGGTAGTTTTTGGATATCTTCTTGCTTGTAGTGCTACCTCCGATGCTTAATGTCAGCTCCACTTCACTATCTTCATCAGATCCATCTATGCTCATTTTTCCTTTTTGGGGTGCACAAGTGCTTGGCCCAGCTTGGTTCTCGTCCACGGCTCCAACTCCAGTTGATATATGCTCAGCAAGCCTTTCAAGATCGAATCCCCTTGTTAATCTCATCGTCTCATCTGAGCAGCTACCACTTCTTTCTCTTGAACTTGGATCATCTCTCGGTCTTTGAACAAGGAAACTAGAACCACAAGTGGTTTGTTCTGTTGATTTAGGCCGGTTAGCGAATTGAGAGTAGTTAGTATATGAACCAGTCATTGGAGTCCAGTACTTCCTGTTTTGTTTAATTTCATTCTTGTTCAACTCATCCATCAACATCTTTTGAACACTGTACAGCCTATGGAGTTCCCTTACCTGCAAGTTCCACTTTACAGTTAGTTAATAATATTCCTGTTGTCAGCTTTCAAGTTCCTTGCCATAGACAGTAATCAGTAATTTATGCCTGTGGGGCTAGCCAGTGGAAAGAAAAGGGAAATGCTTCTGTAATTAAGATTATTTATATATTGCTCAGAGGGTTCTAGGTCTGAATTAGAGTGATGAATAGATAACACTACCCTGGCCTCAGTAGTTCTAGCTGGAAACTATTCCCTGGAAAGTAGTGATGTCAAAATGTCCAACTATGGGGAAAAAATATTCTTCAAGTAAAAAGGTTTCAGCTAACACATTGATCTCCACAAAACATGTACGTTAAACTAGACTTGAAACTAACCTGTTGTTTGAAGATATCATCATGCAACTGCATTGTCTTCTTGATGAAGTCTATGTTGTGTTTCTCAGGCATCCTGTCCATAGAGCTGCAAAACTTGTCTATCCCACTAACTTGAAGGTCCTTACTCAGACCCCTGGTCTGCAAATATTCCAGGTCATCCACACAACGTACACTAACGCTACTGCTATTGTGTGAAGTTGCTAGAAGATTGATGGCATATTCAAGTTTGGTTCCCATCCCTGAAATTATATGATAATCAAACTTCAAACTAATATAAGAGAGTACAGAGAATCTTGCAACTCCGATTTCATCAAGAAAAAATAAAACAGCAAGAAAATTATAACAGAAAAAGAGATCAATCATGGAGATGGATAACATGTGATCCATCATAAACTTTGCCTCTTTTTTTTTTTTTTTTCCTTATCTGTTTCCATTATTTACTCTATAAACTGTGGTGGATTTATAAAAGGCCACTACATAGGGGTGGAGACAAAGGGCCGTTGACCCGAAGTTTCTATGGGATATCTGGGAGCAAAAGTGATACAGAACAGATTTTGTAAATTTTGATAAAGTAAAATTCAAATGCAAGAAACATTCAAACGAACGAGATCTTCTTCAATCTTGCTCTAGATGCAAGCAATTATTACAAAGATGAAATTGCCTTGCTATATTTTAAATCATGCCACCTATTTTTGTCTTCGAAAATGTAAAGGAGGATTTCTGCTGAAATGGAGGGGGAGGGGACTGCTCACAACTGCATTGGGAGCTCTGAAAGTGTAACAAATTAAATAGTGCCTTGACAATGAAGAAGGACGTAAGGAGAAAACTGGAAGTAGGCAATAGAAATACCAAACATGGATTTTGGGTCTCTCTCTCTCTCTCTCTCTCTCTCTCTCACTGGGGGGACAATCACTAGCCAAAAGGGTAGTCTTCATCTCCATGAAATTTGTTCTAGAAAAGTGTTCACACTCCTTTCTGTTTCTTCCAAAACCAACCCTTTTCGATAGCCACATGATGAAATCACACAACAGTTAAAAATCCTTCTTTTGATACAGAAGCTTATTTTAATTAAAGCATAAAGCAATCAACAAATAGACAAAAATGAACAGCAAACTGGATAACTATGAGATGGAAGACTGAGAAGACTGCAAGACCAATTTTGCACTTTGTATTCTTAATTATATGCAAGAGATTTATTAGCAATCATGAAAATCACAAATAACCAATACAGCTAGCAAACAAAAAAAAAAAAAAGATCATGAATGCTGTCCTTATAAGCCATCTTTCAGAACTCGGAAGAAAAAGAGAAAAGAAAAAACTCAAGTTTCACGACCAACTCAGTACAAGAACAAGAAAACTACTCTATAATTATATATTCATCACCTGAAATATATAGTGACCAGATCGCTGTACTTTCCTACAAGGCTCATTGAACATCTCCCTCCTTCATGCCACAAGGTAGTCTATTGTTGACAAAGAAAAGCTGAAAAACAAGCAAGCCCTTATACCACTCATGAGCTTCCATAACTCATTTTTTTTCTTTTAACAACATGGACGGAGCAACCTATGGAGTGCAGCTGTGGTGCTGAATTCGGAGAGTTATTAATTATGGCTAGTAAACACCAGAAAGACTCCAATAGTTGAATTAGCCTATAGCTAGCTCTCCCTTGCTTAGAAGAACAACAAAGCAAACCTTAAGTTAAGACATGTTTGTATTCATGTTCATAATAATTCAAGCTTGACAGGCTGTGAATTAAGGAAGGAGGGAAGAAAAAAGCTGGGCTAACTTGCAATGTGTTTGAGAGTAATATTTTGATGAGAGAGAGGGGGGGAGCTGGGTTGTTGTGGTAGAGTTATGTATTAATAATGTAATGCGATCGAGTATATGATAAGGCTATTTATGGTATTGAATAATATTGGTTTTGCAAACTGTAGCCTACAAGTCGGGTCCACAGAGTTCCATGAATAATAAAATCAAATGGGCACTCGTGACCGCAAGCCAGCGGAGGCCAGTGAACAAGATATTCCAGACAAAGTCTTTGCAAGAAATCAATATCATATCATATTATTTATATATATAGATTAATTGATCGCTTCTTTAGGACAACTAGGACAATGTTAATGCTGATCTTCCTTATATTATTATTATTATTATTTATTTTTGGTATAAATTAAAATACCTTTTATTTTATTTTATTTTTTGGGAAATCCAAAGATTCCCCATTTGATTATATTTTCTCTTCGCTGTGTGCTTACTACCTTGCCCAATCTAGTCCGCTACTATTTTGGTTGAAATTTTGGAATTGCTTAGTGCAGCGGTGTTTAGTTATTATTTTTTTTCTTTTTAAATTATGTTTTTATATATTTTTAAATTGTTTTGATGTTAAAAATTAATTTTATAAATAAAAAATAATTTTTATCAATCTTCTAAACACCCGGTACAAATTTTAGGTGTTGGAATTCCTTGTGTATATATGTGTATATGACCAGCACCTGTTTTGTGTTACATTTACATACATACATACATACATACATACATACATAGCATATATACGGATATACATACATAGCCTGTATATGTTCCCATCAATACTGTAAAATGATTCAGCGGAGTAAACAAGCTCAACTTTCTGTATGCTACGTACGTGGATTGAAGAATAATTCGGAAGGAAATCGATTGTTTGAGAATGTTAATTATTAAATAAGGAGGTATTTATTTTTAGTGATAATTAATACATGTTATTTAAGACTAATAATTTCTCCACATTAAATATTGATCTGCTACCTTAAAAAATAAAATAAACTTCTTTAGATACTATTTCTCAAAATTCAAACTCAAGAGAAACCAATAAAAATAGTATAATTTATGATCATCGTGTCTGCCAACCATTACTTAGATTTATTTAGAAGGTAAATTAATTATATATAGTATTAATTGTGTATATTTAGAACGATTTATTTTTATTTTTGTTAAAAACACTTGCATGCTCCTTTTTCTTATCAATCGATCGTTTGTATCTCTTGCATGCATGACTACTCCTCTCTTTTTTTAATGATACAAGGAAAATTCTTGACTTCGGCCTCTCTATCTTAACTTGCGTATTTGTCTCATAATTATAAGTTGCCATTAAGATTTTCCGGACGTCCTTGAAGATCCAGTAATATTTTATCGTTATTAATTTGACATTTAATTTTCTATTACTTGTCCCAAGGAGATCCAAGAGACAAACGTAAGATACCTAGAAAGAATACCAGAAAAATAACAAATATAAACGGATGATAAATCGATAGAAATATTATTTCGGTAAATTACGGCGAGTTTTTCCAACTGAATATACACTCCCAGCAGCCATTGGTTAGCATTGTTAAAAATATTTCATTGGTATATACTGAGAAAATTACAATGAAAAAAAACCAAAAAATATGATGAAGTGTTATTTTTACACACATAATTACCGATGAATTTAAATTCACAGATTAAATTTGTTGGTAAATCCATCTGCAATACTGAACGTTGAGGAGTTAAATGATGTTTTAAGAACTAACGGATATACACAAGTCGATGAAGATGATGATAGTGAAGAATTCAACATAGAAGATTGCGATGGATATGACGATGATAAAATCAAAGAGGAAGATAATTTTTATTAATTTGCACAACACGAATGTGTAATGTCATAAACTATAATGTAATATTTCTGGATGAAATTAACTTTAATGTAATGATAATGACATTTATTTATTATTAAATCATAATGAAATATTTAGTTTATGTGATTTTATTATTATACATGGAACTTGTGTTATTGTATTGTGTGTGTTACTGTGATTTTATTATTATACATAGAACTTGTGTTAAGTATTTACAAGATGGATGCAAATACAATTTGATAACAGAAATTATTTTGCACCGAAAAAAATACCAACGGACTTATAAAATGCAAATAGATACATCGATAGATTGAGTCTGTTGATATATTTGAGAGAACATTGGAATTGTTCCCTTCTCACTAGCATTGTTCATTGTGCACAATACATACGGGATCGATTACTAACAATTAATGACCTTTGATATTTTCTCGAGCGCTAAGATATTGTTCACTTTACACTTGCACTGTTTATTACTATTCAGTATATATGGAATTATCGACTGTTAATGTACATCAATATTTTCTTGAGAGCTATGGTAATGTTCACTTCTCACATGCATTGTTTATTATTAATCAATACATACAAAATCACTAATGAACAAAAAATGTAGTCAGTGATATTGGTGGATTTCTGAAAAAATTTGATTAAATTGAAATTTTCAATTAGACTTTACAGATAGATACATCGATAATAAAAATAAAAATATTAATATTTAATTGGCAATCGGTAAAACCGCTGGTAAATAAACCCCAAATTAAAATACTAGAATCCCTAAAATCAGAACATACGATCACATGCATTTATCTTCATCTCTCTTCCTCTGTAGCTTCTTCTCTTCTCCTCCCAAATCTTCATACCTTTTTTTCTCTTCTCTCTCTACTTCTATCCTCAACCCATTATCTTCTCTTCTCTGCTTCTCCACGCACATGTATGTCTTTTTTTCTTTTCTCCTTCTTTTATTCACTATTCATTTAATGATTTGTTCGGATTTTTTTTCTTCTTATGATTGGAAAAACTTGACATTTTATATTTTTGTGTTATTAATAATTGTATAAATGTTAATGAAAATTTTTAATTTTTTAAAATTTTTTTTGGTACAAATAATTGTGTAAATGTTGATGGCAATTTTTTAATTTTTTATGCTATAAATAATTGCATAAATGTTGATGGCAATTTTTTAATTTTTATGGTCTTTAATGATTGTATATAGATTGTTAGAATTTTTTTAATTCTGATTTTATTTTTTATGTTCTTTAATGATTATACATGGTTAGCTAATTGATTTGTTGGTGTTAACAAACAGTTTTAAATTTCAAAAAAAAATAAAAATTATTTAAAAATAATAAAAATTAAACAAAATAGTAGTCATCATAAATAAATAAAA
>Ga0325405_1001892_pt1 | contig 21543 bp, 23 predicted proteins | sample PopdelMetagenome_21_FD_205663 | JGI IMG/M metagenome (GOLD analysis project Ga0325405, IMG submission 205663) | Populus deltoides microbial communities from Bellville, Georgia, United States - Xylem-Control-R2 | ecosystem: Host-associated > Plants > Phyllosphere > Stem > Wood/Secondary xylem...
ATCTGGCCCACAACCCCCCCCCCCCCCCCCCCCCCCCCCCCCCGGGGCATTTGCTTGCTCTTGTTTCATGTGCAATCTTGTTGTTGTTATTTTTTTAATCTTTGCTTCCATGATAGAAAGATGCTACAATCTGGAGACAGAATACTTTCAGTTCTTTAATAAATGGCAAGCATATAAGTTTTTCAATCAACTTTTGGTTTCTACTGCTTAATATATTTGCCCATGGTTTCACATCCTAGACAAAAAAGGAGAAATTTTTAACCTAGAAGTCTTTTGTATTTTATTTCATTGAAGAAATATTTTCAGTTTTTTTATTTCGTGTGATTATTTGGTTGCAGACGCTACATGATTGTGAAAGTATTCTCAGCCAGCATCGTGTGGCATTTGAGAAGGATGCTATCCCGCCTGACACTATAAATGACATCAATAAGTTTCATGATACACTTGTCACCTCGATGTCAGATGATCTTCACACTCCTGTTCTTTTGTCTGCACTATCTGACCCATTAAAAATCATTAATGATATGCTACACACTCGAAAGGTAATGAGATTCAGACAAATGTTTATTTTTATGGATATTAGTTACTTTGATTGTACATAGGTGTGTCAGCTGTAGATAGCTTTAGTAGGCGGTATAAGTTTTTGGGGGTTTCAATTTAGTTATCTCTCTCCCTCTAACCTCTGTGTTGCTTATTATTGAATGAATGATCCATTCAGGGAAAGAAACAAATAAAGCGAATAGAGTCAATTGCTGCTCTGGAAAAGATGGTCAGAAATGCTCTTATGGTCTTAGGGTTGATGCCCCCAACTTACAATGAGGTAGCTTACTGTTAGAATATCACTAATGCATTGCCGATTTAGATATGCAGACTACAAAACCCCTTCCCCTCTCCCAATTATAACACGTATAAGATCCATGTCATTCTCAAATTGCTGCACCAGCATGCATCTATTTTCCTCCAATATTGTTTTTCATCTGTTCTCCTGTTACTCCCAGAAAGCTTTTTGATTGCCTGCCTGCCCATTTATGCAATTATCCCCATCAGTTTTTCTTTTAGCTGTTTAGTGTCTCTCAGAGTGAATCTTAGTTTTGTGCGTGCCAATAAAAGCTCTTTGGTTTTTTTTTTTTTTTATAATCTTTCCCCTTCTAGCTATGATTTACTAAACCGTTTCCTGCTGCAGGCTCTGCAGCAATTGAGGGAAAAGGCACTGATGCGTGCAAAGCTGACAGAAGATCAAATATTGCAAAAAATCAAGGAAAGGACTGTAGCAAGAAAGGACAAAGACTATGAAAAATCAGATGCTATTAGGAAGGATTTAGCTGCTTTGGGCATTGCTCTTATGGATAGTCCAGATGGCACAAGTTGGAGACCAGCCATTCCGCTTGCTTTGCAAGAGCAGCAAGTTGCTTCAACTTGAATGGCTCGTGGAATTTCACTCTCTTGTCTTTTCTGCCTTGATAGTTTCCAAGAATTAGTTTTTTTCTTGTTTTCCCTGTCTACCAACATCAGGAAATTTGTTTTGGGATATTGGAACGAGGGATAAAGCCCTATGACATGGCTATTCTATGCTATAATGTGGGCATGGACAAAAGATTGACTAGAAATTTCAGTCCATGAAGCAAAATTTTTGGCAACCATACGTGTAATATACATTCTTTAAAACAGTTATAGGCTTGTAGAATCGTGGCTGAATGAGGCGAGTTTCGTCGATGAAGTCTGTATCTGTCAATAATGGCCCTGGTACATATGCTTGCTCATGTATTAACAAGATTAAGCTTATTTTATTTTTTAAAATTCCATGTTAGTTGCATTTCCACATCATAGAGCTCTAACTTTTTGCTCCAATATGTTGAATCTTATTACTATACATGAAAAAAGAACAAGTGATCAATTTTCAATCTACATACTCACAAGCAGGAACAGTGGAATTAGCAATGTGAGCAAATACAATAGAGAAAGGGGCAACAGTTATTGGATCGGACTGGCTGGTTTCAATTGGTTCCAAAGGAGGGACACTCCCAGATGAATTTACAGAAAGTATGTTCCCATTTAGGAGCACTGTTTGACTGTGTAAATCACCATTCAGGGCCGTTAAATGATATTCCTCTCTTGTACTGACATCGATATTTGAACCCCTAGACATCCCAGAAAACTTTGTTTGATTTTGTTGTTGCGTTCCCAAAGTTCCATTGCTGGTAACATTTTCAGTTGAAACATGGACTTTAACAGTAGTGTTTCCGTCGAGATTGATCAACAGCAATGTAATTCCTTTCTGTAATGGCAAGAACAGGTTGCGTTAGCCAAGCAGATATATGAAATTTTGTTACTAATCAAGTTTTAGGAATCTTCTTACCGATGCTTTTGCACAGTGAGCATAAGCGCGTATGTTGTTAGTCCCAGAGAAAGTTGTTGACAGAACATTTCTTCCCATCAAACGGTGCCACAGAAGAGCACTGATGGATTAAAGTAACAATATTAACAATAATATTAACAGCAAAACCATTTAGTTTACTTCTTGGGTTCAGGATTTACCTGTAATAATCAGGATTAGGGACAAAGGTGCCAGTGTTAAGAAGGCCATAATTTCCACCAATCAATGTCTGTCTACAAAATGTTTTTGTGTCATATGACGATGCCATGCCTAGCTGGTCCAAGTACCTGTTGGTAAATGGAAAACCAGTTCAATCGATGTCCACGCTTTCAAGTCCAAACAAAGAAAACCACATAAAATACAGCAAATGTGTGAACTAGCTTACCAGAAACTAAACACAAATGCATTTGTGACAAGATTATGGCCACTGTTGTAAGCACCTCCTGCCTCACCAACCCAAGCAACAGCTGGAGTCCCTGAAGTCTTCAAAATCCCCTGAAGACTTCTGAATGGTTGGGAACCTCCGTCGAGGTATGATGGATTCAATATCTTATCAATTAGGTGATCATCAAAACCTACACGCAAGAAACAAGTAAAAAACATGCTTCTCCAGTAAGCAGTATGGGGGCTGCAAGGAACAGAACAGTCCTGAAGCCGAAAAATATTTGAACTAGATTGCTGCAGCACCAGAATATTTCTCTAGATTGCTGGTTTATTTACCTGGACCAAGGTTATAAATGTGGTGGGTGACTACTTGAAGAGATCTAGGTGTTTTGTTTATAAATTGTGTGAACCAGTTTGCATCAAAGAACCCTCCTGGTGCTAGGACTAGTGGCTTAACTTCAAAACCTGCATAAATAGTTTGCACTATCATCTGCAGATTGTTTATGTCAGATGCATATTGATCTGCTGCGACTTTTGTTCCAACTCCACTCCCACTTACTTCATTTCCTGAAAATTACGAAGAGTTTCATGTAAGAAAAAAAAGTTACTTCCATTACTAATGCCACTGGCAGCTACAGCAGACATTTACAAGAAGTTACGAACTACTGTTAAGAGTTAAATTTAGGATATTTCAAGTTGCTAAAAGGAAACATATAGTTCTTACCAAGCTCCCAACCGTGAATGGTGTACCCCTTGTTAACAGAATATCGCATGAGAAATTCAGCATCACTTGAATTCCAAGCACCTACAGCAGAACCATCTGCCGCTGTTGTCCTGCCACTCAACGCATTTAACCCGAAAAGAACAACAGCCCTGTATTTCAAAATCAAAATATAACACTTCAATATTGATTCATCATATTAATCCAACTATTGTGGAAACTAAGAACATAAACTAAACACATTTTTAACTAATTTCATGAGAACACTACAGCTAGTTACCCGGCTTGTTTGAAGAAGTTGTTCAATTCATCCCACCGAGACATTGGCAAGCAACCTTGGGAAAAGCCGAACATTTCTGGACTACTTTTGACAAATGTTGGACAAGGTTCACCTAGTCTTTCATATGTGACTTTATCTTGTAAAGTGCCCCCCATTCTGATTTTCAGAGGAGAAAAGGCTGCAACTCAATCAAGACTATGTTATAACTTATCCATGAATTATGAGTAAAATTTGGTAAATGAGTCTCACCTTTGATTGCATTCAACAATATTGGGTTGGTAAGATCCTGAAAAAAATTGGAAAAAGAAAGAAAGAGAAGCAAAAAGAAATATATTAAGTCCATATCTGATGATCTTACTTGAAAAAAAAAAAAAAACAAAAAGAAAAGTAAAAGAGACAAGGAAAATAACACACACACACAGACAGAGAGAAAGTCCACAGCCTACCTTACTCTATATTAACAATTGCTTTCTTTATCACATTCTTTCATATTTTACTGTCACTATTAATATTTAGCCTCTTCTAATAAATGTCAACTTCTACTTGTCTGGTTTTCTTTGGAAGGCTTAGAGAGTCAAATTTTTATGTAAAATAGTTGTGCTATTGTGCTTTACTTTCAGCTTGCCATGGCAGATTTGAGAATATGCAGCTTCCCGAAAGGTGATTGTATGTGTGAAGGATTTATAGGACAGTAATTGCCAACAAAAAAACTGAGAAGAACCATATATTAATGATAAATATATATACACAGTTTCACACAAGCATTCGCTTTTCAATGATGTTGTGGTTGCATAGCTGCAACCACGAACCTCTCATGCAAGCTACAAGTAAAGCATAGCTAGCACATCTATGTGGGCGTTAAACTTGATTACTGTGATGGATTATGAACTTAGAAATGGATTTAGGAAAGAATTAATTGATGGACCACAGTTTATCTGCTAGTTGGATTCTTAGTTATAATTGTCTGAAGTATATCTAGAAAGCAGACAAGTTGACATGGAACAGAGAACAAAGAGAATATTTGACAAAAAAAAGAAAGAAAGGAATAGTAAAAACTCAAGCTATGCTGCAATTCTCACAAACTACTTGACAAGCTTACCAGGTTAAGAAAAGAAGCTTTGCCCCAGCTACAAGTTCCATAGTCACATTTATCGGGAGGCCACCAGTCCAAAGTAGCACAAATAAAATCATGGTCTACTGTCCCAATTGGAGCTGTTCCATTGATAAAAACAGTGCCTTCAACAATATTTCTAGGCCCTCCTGTTCTCTGTGAAGCCGCAGATTTTGAGCTTGCACCCAGCCAGTAGAAACAAGCACAGAAAACGCAAACAGTGAACAAACTGCCCATCTGATAAAAACAATGCCTTGTGTTTGTCTCTTTATCAGCATTTAAGGTCGCCATGCAAGTGTCAGAATTATGCAATATAAAAGGAAACTGTCGCTGGTTTGACAGAACAGTATCTGATAGAAAAGAGTCGCCAGAAACAGACCAGGTTAGGCCAAATGAAACTATCAAACCAGATACAATATTTGCAAGTTTTGGCTTGGAAACTAGAGCAGGAATAAACCTCCATCAAACCATTTCATTATAACGAGAAAAGGTAAGGTCCCAACAAAACCTTCACCTTTGTTTTTATAGAGATCAGACACTGGCTGCCTTCCCCGCCAAGGTCAACCATGGACATATATACTATACATGGTTTCTGAATATACAAGGAGGATGCATCAACAATTAGACTAGTGCATCCACTATAAATTTATATAAGGTGTCCTCTTTAACCAATATTTTTTGTGATAATATATATTATCATTTTCCACTGGGACAAAAAATGATAAAAATATTTGGCTAACGCAATTGCACTTTCAGTTCATGGGATTTTCCTTCGAACCTGCCTAGGTGGGTACTGGGAATGGCATACTTGTCAAAAGGCTTCTTCTTTTTATTTATCCCATGTTTGGTTACAGATGTTGGCATGCCAAAAAGAATATCAAAACATGCCCTCTCATTTCTCATCATCCAAACACATGACGTAGTTGACTCGGAGCTCTTGAGACCTCACCATGAGCGTGATATTGACTCCAAGCCAAAAAAAAAAAAAAGACAAAAAGAATACTCAATAAGCAAATTAGAAGGCAGGTAGGGATATTTAGGGAACGCATGGGGAAGGGTGGATGTGGAGCAGATAATGAAGAAGGGTGGATTACGTTTTGCCTTATCTCTAAAAGTCTTTCATTCTCTAGCTAGATAATAGCTACCCATCTTAACTTGTGGAATATCTTTAAGCTCTTATGTTTATATTTAAAATAAATATTTCTATTTTATTCATTATCATCAAATAATAAATTTAGATATCTATATCCTTCTCGAATATCCATTTAGACATGACACTATTTATCATTTAATATAAAATAAAATATAATACATATGTTAAATTACTAAATTGTAAATGTTATATGTATATATTACTATATATATAATTCATTTATTTTATTTTAATATAATATACACATACATTTATATATATAATACTGATATTTATATTTTATATTTTGGATCATGTTTTGGGACGAATTTAACAATATTTATATATAATCTATTATTTAGATTATAATATAAGACATCAATATTTAACCCAAAATAATAATTATTAATTTTTTTTTAATATTTTCTTAATCTAATCAGATGATTATCTATTAGTTTCAAATTAAATTACTATTTGATAAAAAAAAATTTAGAGTGAAGATGGTGGCAATATTTTTTTCTCTTGATTGCTTCTACTTTTTTTAAAAGTGAAGTATTACTTTAATGTTTTTTTATAGAAAGTATTTGAAAATACACTATTTGATAAAAAAATAAATTTATTTTTTATTTAAAATTAATAATTTTTATGTATTTTCATCGTTTTAATATGTTAATGTTAAAAATAATTTTTTTTTAAAATTTTTTTAATATATTTTTAAATAAAAAATATTTTAAAAAACAATAACTAACCCAATAACAACCAATAATAAATGCTACCTATATTAATAATAATAACAACGTTGAATTTCAACCAAAATTATTCTATGGAGCATGATTGAGTCAAATATTTTTTTATCAAGGTGGTACATAAAGCTATATCGAGATTGGATACGAGATTAGACAATGGTTGACTTGATTTAATATTTTATTATATTGTATTTTTTTTTACAATAAAAATATATAATTTTTTTTTCTTGTAATTTTATGTTTTTGTAGTTTTATTTAAGGATTTTGCTTTGTAGTTTTTGTAATTTATGGATGAACACTTCTCAAATTGTTTTTTTTTTTAAATTTATTTAGCATGTAATCTTATGTTTCTGCTGATCATTTTTTTAAAAATAAATCAGGTTGAGTGCTCAATAAATAATTAAATACCACTCGAGTGGACAAGGTTCTCCACTCGAAGATGGAGGAGGGCAAGAGCATATCTCATCCGACCTATACCACCGTTCGTCATATTCTCTCGACTACTTGTACTCTTTTTGACTAACCCACAATGAGAATATTGGAGTCTTGAAAGCTTGGCTCGTTTTGTAACTTTAAATCTATGCAGAGGTTGCGAAAAAGAATTCCTTTATGAATAGATTAAACAAGGCATGGATGATTTATATAAAATTGGATCATAAACTTAATTTCGGTGAGAAAATTCATATGAATTACATAAAATTAGAGGGGGAAATACGGAAAAGATAAAAACATGTTTAGTTAAAAAAACAAAAATAAATATATAAAATAAATATATATTTGGAATAATTTTAAAGTAAATTTTTATATTTTTAAAATAAAATTCCTTACTATCTTCATCTTTTCAATCCCAAAATAATAATTAAATTCTAGCAAGAAATATTAAGTAATCGTTTTATTTTGAGATTGCACTATAATCCAATGATGCTTTTCACTCTTATAACTTTAGTATATGCAAAATATTTTTTATTTAGAAATATATTATAACTTTACTATATGCAAAATATTTTTTTATTTAGAAATACATTATAAACTTGCAATGCTTGCTTAATTTTCTTCGTACAAGGCTAATTAACCAGTGATCATGGAAGCAATTTGGGTGTGTATTTTGTTAAATTACGTTGACAATGATTTGTCTAGTTGTTGCAGGGGTTTGAACCTTAACCTTGATCCTAAATTCATCGAGGTTTTAAGAGGTTATGATAAAAAATGTCTTCCAAGAATCATGTGATGATAATCTTAGCCTCGTATATTTTCTCTTTTTGACTTTTGTTAAGATGAGAAGGCTCAAATCCAAGTCCTATAATCGACCACGAAATTTTCCAGTCTAAAACTGAAGTTCTAGCGCAAAACAAGCCGCAATGGAAAGTACAGATCTTAAATGATCGTATATGCACTCGATTCCAAATCAAACTGGCCTGTGATGGATTCCAAGCTGTTGAAGATAGTGCCTCTTCCATCTTGTCAGTAGGGGATGATGGATGTCACGTTAACCATGAGCAGCCACTGTACAGAATATCCTTTTTCATGCCAATTTACTCTGAAATCGCATGTTCGTGAGGACTGGGTTTCGGAGCTTGGAGGCCTGTGGCTGTGTAGTGAGGTATGCTATGTATTTAGTTCTAGCTCAAGGAATGCTATTTCAACCATTTGTGTTTGCTGTCAATGCAATCACATGTCTTTGATTCTTGAACCATACTATTGGCGCCATTGTCTAACATTCTTATTTTGATAGATCTAATCATCGATTATTTTAGCTTCTTGATCTGGTATGCTTGAATGGGCGTTCATTGATTAAAATGTTCTAACTTCTAATAAGTTGATGGTAAAGGCATTGCAATGAAGAATAATTGAACAGTGCACAGTGAATCCGGCTACAATTGTAGCTGAGGGCGATTCTGAAGCATTTGCAGCCTGCAGGATCCCAAGATTATACTCTTGAACGCGGGTGAATCACAGTATAACAGGGAAATATGCAACAGTAAAAACAACTGAATTCTTAAACATTAGAAATACCAATATGTGCCCGCACACTTGCCACAATCTTTTCGACCAGGATGCAGATAAGACACTCAATCCTCCCAGCTTACGCTCCCTGTTAACCCAAACTCCTAATCTAACAAGAGAAAATAAAACAAAATAAGAAAAAAAGAGGAAAATGATTTTGGCCTCATTTCCTCTTCTTAGATGGTGGCTGGGGAATATCTTCCTCATCCTCCTCTTCATCCTCGTCTTCATCCTCCTCGTCATCATCGTCGTCTTCATCTTCCTCGTCATCATCGTCTTCTTCATCGTCATCATCACTACCACCATCACCATTGGCTTCAGGCTCATCCTCCGGATCCTCCGGATCCACACCATCCTCTCCTTTGTCAGGCACATCCTCATCATCGCCTTCCTCATCATCGTCCTGATCATCTTGGCCATCCTCATCGTCTTCATCATCCTCGGTATCACTGGCATCTTGATTATCAGGATCAGGTTTCTTCCTTGCGTGAAGCCCAGTAAATGGAAACCTGCAGCTCAAAGAAAGTTATTAACTTATCCAATACTACAGTACATAAACAACAACCTGGACAAATAGATCAGATCACAAACCCTCGACTTGTGCCTGACTCTTCTGGGATGTCACTGGATCTGTTAGGCAGAGAACCTATCTGGTAACAAAAGACAGCAAAATTTCTGCTCAATTAAGAGACCAGTTGGAAGAAACAAATTGTCTCCCACGAGCACTGTGAGAAAAAATCAATGGAACCCAAGCATTTCTCATGCAGCACATACTTTTTTAAACAAACAAATCTGCCAAGCCATGAATGAGGAAGGTTGAATTCATTTCAATGATAACTGTTATGCACAAAAGAGAGTAGCATTCTCAAAATGTGTATGTGAATCACTCTAGCCATCAATCTCCTTAAGTTCGATCATTTACTTTCAAAGGGCTTCTGCTCTAATTCTATTCCTATATATATCATGGTTGCCAGTTTAACAAAGTTGTGGTTTACTTTTCTGAAGGGGAAAAAGAAAAATCCATGTCAAAATTTATTTAACCAACGCCCTACAAGGAAAAACAGCAAGCAAGCCATATGCACAGAGGAAGAGCAAAAGAGGCACCAATCAGACAAATACCATGAAAGCAAAATAAACAAAGAACAAAAACTCACTCCAAACCCTAGCAAAAATAGCACCTCTAAAGTAACATAACACAAACCCCACAGCCAAAAAATAAAATAAAATAAACTCCTTTAGACACAACAAACAAAACCCACATCATAATTACCCCAATTTTACTATAAAAAAACTAGACAAACAAGAATACACACACACAAACACAGAACAAAAATAGTAAAACCCTAACTTTCTCATAAAAAAATAAATACTGTACAAAACAGATCCACAAATTCAAAGCATTGTCCTTGCTCATAATTAAAATCATAAACATGTACAAAACCAAAGAAAGCTTCATGCTTTTGAAACGCTTAAGCTGTAATGCTTAAATTATGCAAAGTAACAGAGACATTGTACCATGAAAAGTGACAAAGCAAGTGCCTTCCAAGCAGCAATGGCTGTTTCAAGTACCACGGCTTCAATGAGAGAAGAGAGGAAGCCCTCCAAAACGACAGCGTTTGAGCAAACAAGACCCTCCATTTTCTGCAAAAAAAACACAAAAATATAGAGTAAAAGAAACCCAATTGAGAGAATTTGTGTTTTTTTGAGAGATTAAAAAAAAAGAGAGAGAATTAGGGTTTTGAAATGGGGTTTAAGTCAGGGTTTTGAAGGATGGATTTACTATAGCCGTGGAGATTTTCTGGAGTGTGTTGGATAAGGATTGTTTGACTGTTTGGTGATGTAGTAAAAATGAAAGAAAAACTGAACCGTTGACTCCGCTGGATCTAGGGCGTGTGTCAGATGACAATCTAGACTGTTTTATTTTCTAATTTTTTTCATGGTCAGGATTAATTTGAAGTTGAGTAAACGCCTAAAGGGCCCAAAGAAAAAGAAAAATAATATATATATATATATATATATAGAGGAATTTTTTTTGTTTGTCGTCGTCGTCTTACATTAATTTTTGGATAGGGTTACTATATGAATTATTAATTTCATTACATATTTTTGTACAAGTTTTATTTGTAGATTAATTATTCTTTATTTTTAGTATAATTATGAAATACATTATCCTGACATGATGAAAATTTATTGAAATATTACTTTTAAATTGTTAAACTTCAAATTAATTCAAATAAAAAATATATTAATTGAAGCCTTCAGAGTTTTAATACAATATTATATTTTTTTGTAATAAATATTTTATTGGCAGATAATATTTGGAAGAAGAAAAAATCTTTAACCAGAAAAGAAATGTAGTATGGCTAAAACTATTTTGAAGATGTTGATTTTGGTGTTAGGTATAAAAAAGACAAAAAAATAAAATATAATAATCACAAAACAAGAGTTTCTATTAGTTATATTTATAGATATAAATGTAATGCTAAAATTTAATATTATTATTTGTAAAAAATCTAATTATCATCATTTATGAAAAATATAATTAGTAATTAATATTTTGGTCAATCTAAATAATAAAAATAAATTCTTGAGTGGGATAAACAATCTATGAAGAGGTCAATATATTATTTTGGTCAATCTAAATAATAAAAAAAAGGTCACCTCTTCAGCATTTGAGCTTTTATATCAGTTATTATGATTTTTTACAAACAAATAAGATCAATCATTTTCGTTTTATTCCAAGCAAACTATCATCAACTCTCTAATACTTTTGACAGCCCATGCTGTTCCTCTAGGACGAAGACTCGAAAAAATTTAGTGTAGAGTAAGGTGCATGGATCTGCTGGTGTATAAGGTTAGTGTAGTGGTATGAAATTGTTTGATAGTTATGTTTTGTAGTGGTGATGGTAGATAGTTTAATGGTGGTGGTTGGAGGCGATAGTGGTTGATAGTGTGGTGGAGGTGGTTAATGGTGACATTGGTTAATGGTTTGATGGTGGTGGTAGGTGGCGGGTGGTGCTCCAATATAAGATTTTTATTTCTTTTGCATGGTCAGTTTTTGTATTGTGGCAACGGCCGCTTGTAGATTGTGAGCATGGCGAAAAATGAAGCTCTACCATTATTGCTAAAAGGAAGATCTATTAATTTTGAGAGGTATAACTTAACTAGTTAGATTTTAAATTTGTTTTTTAAAAATCACCAGTTCGAGTCTTACAAGCTTTAAGGTCACTGGAGGTTTACATGATCATTAATTTTAGAACCCGTAAGATTAGTCGAGATACCCGTAAGCTGATCCAAATATCGATATTAAAAAAAAAAAGACTATTACACTATCTATTAATGTTTGATTGATAAGTGGTTGTAATTAAAACAAATCCTCCACTAGTACATGAATTCTTCAATATAATTAACTTGTCCACGAATCAGGAAGAAAAATCTTAATGTTAGAAAAAAAATGTCAAGAGGTTATAAATACGTTTAAAAAAATGTAATAAAAAAATCTTTTAGATTGCTATTTTTGTTTTGAGACTTTTTTTCAAATTGTGTTTTTTTTAAATATTTTTTTAATTTTAGATTGGTTGAGAATTAAGGTTCGTGATTTCCACTAGTTGAGTTATATTACTTTATGATTTAAGTCATGAATTTAAAAAGGTTAACCTGATTGAGATCGGTCTTTTCCCACCTTATTTTTACATAAATTTTTATTTTTAATTTTATTCTTTAAAACTTTACATTTTATTCTTTTTATTTCTGTAAAAATTATCTCAGTCTCATAAATGAGTTGCAGGTTTGCCAGACACATTCGGGTTCGGGTTGACTTGAATGATTTTTTAAAATTTTCTTCTTACCGTACTTGATTAGATTGAAATATATCTTTGATGTTTTTTCCTTTTAATAAACAATTTTTTGTATGTAATCACTCTCTTTCTTCTTTTTTTTTTTGATCCAATTGACACCGTTACTTGTTTTTTTATCATCTTATTAAGAAAGACAAGTTTATTCAACCTAGTTAGATTTATAAACCGATTTATGATATTTTTTTATTTTATTTTTTGAAACACATTTGCAGGCTTTTGATATTTTCTCAACACTGATTTTTTTTCCCTAACTCGTAGAGTAGTGTTAGCCACGGGACTAGTTTTTCCTCTATATTTTTTACCCCATGGGTTTGATCATTATTATTTAGTTTCTAAAAAAAAAGCCAATTAGAAATTGTCACATTTAGTAAATGGTTTTAAAATTAAGAAATATCTTCAAAATCATGGCAGGATAGATTTCACAATTTTGATGCTTTTACTAAATAAAAATAATGTGAATGTGATAAGATACGGTAGTATTTTATTTTATTTTTAATATCATCACATTAAAATTATTAAAAAAACAAAAAAAAATATTAATTTAATATTTTTTCAAATCAGATATACTTTTAAAACTCCATCTAAACATAATTTTCAATGCAAAAACAAATAGAATTAACATTAATCAAAATATAACTCTTGCTTAAAGTAAAATTTTAACTCAATCACTCAAATCTATAATAAGCTATTTAAAATTCTTAGATTTAAATTAATTCACGGGTTAAATCATTTTGAGAGTGTCGATTTGAATTACAAATATAATTTAAATTAGAAAAAATTACCAAAAACAAATCAGAAGGAGACCCTCTAGTTTGCTCAAGGAATTCGATTTTAATGGACATTAAAGATTATTTTCCAAAATTACCCCTCTTTCTTATAAAAATGACCAAGAGGTAAAGGACTGTAAAGTTATCTAGACAGCAACCAGATCGAACCACTTGACTATAATTCAAGGCAATGAAGATAACTCGGTAATGGATTTTCACTTTGTCAGTTATATTATCATGTTTTGTTCGCTGTTATATGCTCCTCACTATTCACAATTTTTAGAGTTATTTCAAACAATATAACTAAATTTAACTTTATGGTTTAATATTTTATATTATTTATTGATTTTTGAAGTCAAACGTTAATTCCACAAAAAACATCCAACAATTCCTTTTGTCCATAGTTGGGAACATGAAGTGCTTGTTATGGCAATGCCGGTTCCATTGCTCATCTAGCTCCGATCAGAACGTAGTCTGGTTTAACCTAGACCTGTTAATATAGACCATAGCTTACTACAAAAGCTTACCTAGTTTTGAAATAAATTGCTGTCACTTATTCATTCTATATGAAACATATGCATGAAAGAAAGCTTGCTATAAAATGCTTACCAGGTTTCCTACATATTACATATAAGTTGCTTCTTAAACTGATTAAAATGAAACAAAGATATTGGAATTTGTTCAGTCCATGTTCTGGGGTTTATCTAAGGGGACAGCTGGAGGCGCGGGTGGCATGCTACTTGATGCTCCATTTTCGGCAGGTGGGGGCATGCCCCATTTGCCCTCAGATTCAAGAGGCTCGAAAACTTGAATACTTCCATCTGTTAGGCCGATGGCAAACTGATTAGGTTCTTGGGGATGTGCAGCAACTGCTAGTGGATATACTGAAGAACTGCAGAAAATGAGTGAGAGAGTTATATTAGATCATACAACTAAGACAAGCAAGAAGCGAATCTGCTCATATCCAAACGCCACAAGCAGCAGTCAAGGAGGTTGTAAGTTAAGTGGGAAAATCCCAATCAATTGCTTAAGTTATCATGCTAAACAAGCAGCAGTGGGAGCAAAATTTAATGTAAATGAAGATCAACAGAAATGTGATTCATATTGATGATGCAAGTTTGTTGAAAAGACTGTTATCTACAAACACTTTGATAAAGAAACAAAAATAGTAGTACCCGACATCTGATTGAAGGTAGGCATTTGGATTAATCTGGCATCTCACTTGAAGATTTGATGCACCAAATATGCGCAAAGTTCCATCCACGAAGCTGGCATAAACCAACTGGCTATCACAAGAGAATGTTGCATGGGAGATAGGTGCTGAAAATTCTCCAATGTTCCACTGTAAATTTACCATAAAAGGTCAAAAATTTTGAAAAGAAAAATGGAGAAGGTAGAAGGGAACTGCTGAACCATGACTGTTCCCTTTAAGCACCATCTGCCACCACCCTCATGTTTGCCTATCAATCACTGTGTACTATAGAAGGAGGTCCTTTCAGTCCCCCAAAGAAATTGAGATTATTAAAAACCCACCAGTTTCACTTATGGTGGAACACCATAGCACCCTATATGAACCAGTTCTTTTTTTTTCTTAGAACAAGTACACTGGTATTTAAGCTGCAGGGCTTTAGCTAAAACAATATGAATGGGAAGAATCAAAAGGAATTCACATTTGGAGTGCTTTAACAGTTGAGATTAAAATACCTGTTTTAAGCATTCAAGTTTTGTTGTTTCATAAATGGCGAGCAGAGTCTCATGTACAACAAGCAAATGGATTTGATCTTGGTGAAACTGGACTTGGGTGCCTGACATTACTGGAGGTGTCCTTCCAGCTGGAATCTGCAACACACAATTCTTCTTCCTTTCCCACCTGTCAGTGCTCCACACTATAACCTGGGAAATGGTCACCATATTCGTTAAGATGCATATTGTAGATAGCACATTAAAGCAGATGAGACCCTACTATATTTTCTTGAATAGGATGTTGTCACCCTATCCTATGGCTGGGGCAGGATGAAATCTATCCTTTTCCAACGAGCAAATGCCCAGAAGCAACAGATAATACAGATACGAAGGTGGTTAGCATGCCATGATTCAATGATGAGAGTGCATAGAATTGGTAGTGTAGACATGGTATAAGAGATAAAATACCAACCTGAGCATCTGCACCTGAGGAAACAAGGGTATTCAGCACGTTAGAGAAGGCAAGACCAGCGATTCTCTTAGAGTGACCCATAAGTTTGCTCTTGACCTGCAAGAAGAAAGGAAATGATCAAATCCTCGTTTTGTTTTCCAAATGGAACTCACAGGGACTATCAACTAACATCTTATCATACCTCATCCACACGAACATTATATATGTGTATTGTGGAATCATCCATTCCCACTGCAACAATATTGTTATCTTGAGGATGAAACGCAAGATACGTCGCTGCAGGTGGTGAAGGCATGAATGCTGTCATAGTCTGCAGTTGCCAATAAAACTTGTAAATAGCAGCCCAAATGAGGTAGTGGTTTGAAACGGTACCAAACAAAATTCAAAGCCACTTTTCCATATGTAAGAAAATAATTTTAAGAAAAAAGTACAGAGAGGAATTATGATCTTGTTTCAAAAATTACCTTGAATGTCATTGTGTTGAACAAGGAAATTTTCCCTCCAGATGCTGACATGATGTAGGAATCATTCTTGGACAAAGCGAAACACGGCACAGCCTCTTCTGTTCTAGCATCAGCTAGATCATTAGTCATTAATACGCCAGATCCTGGTTGCACCAATTGAGGGGCAGCCTTGGTTGTTGCCTGGACCATGAAACAAAAATGTTGCTAAGGTAATGAATTCAGATTTTTAAGTGATGAACAAGTTTATGGTGTAACTTGAACCAACTTTCATCTTAGACAGAAAAACATTCGGAAGAAATATGGGAACCTTATACCTTCCCACTCGAATTAAGGTCATTTCGAGGCCACTTCCAAAGTAGATGAATAGCATTTAATGCAAGTGCCAAGATGGCAGTGCCTGAATTTGTGTAGACCAACCTCGCAATCTGCAATTTGATAGAGGAAAACCCAATAAGAACCTTTATTCTCAGGAAATTTGATGACAATGAACTATTCATAGATATTTTAGAAAAAACTTAAAACTATGTTCACAACTTCCTGCTAGACATGCACACATGTATAACACAATTGTACTTGTTATCCTGTGCTCCATTGCTAAAAGACTGCAACATGGGGAAGATATCAAAGATTGATTGCTGGTACAAAATGCTTGATGATGTAGAGACATGTAAACAAAGATGGTATCTGATGTCTTAAAGTGCACTCTTCTGGTTTGATACAGCCTGCTGAAATTTAAAGGTTTCTCATATCTAATTTGAAGACTTAAAATTTCTCCTGTGCTCAAGGCCAAGCTATACGTAAATAAAAATTTGGCCAACAATATACAAGCCAAGTGGCCCATTTTTACCTTATCTGTTTTAATGCGAGTGGAGAGCCTCAATGACTGAAGCTTGGAAGGATCATTAATCTCAGTGAGCTTCCATATCTTTGGTGGGTGTACTTCTTCAGGCACCTTTGTTTTTACACCTTCTGAGCTTCTAGAGTCACCATTCTATCAATTGCATCCATTGTATTTAGTTTGCATATCCAGCCAAGAAATGGAAGTGAAAGACAAAATTACCGACCTTTATTGGTGCCTCAGATGCAATTCCAACTCTCGAGGCAACCAGTGAATGGCTTTCAAATGTGCGCATCAAACAGAGACCATCAACTGTCGCCAAGATTTTGATTCTATTATCATTAGCAGAAACAGCCAACAGGTTCCCTCCTTTATTGAATCGAATACGTGGACTTGTCTTTGGATCAAAGAAATAAGAAAATAAAACCAAGTTAAACCCATAGTATGTTTGCCAAAAACATGCGATTGACTGTGGTTTAAGAACAGGAAAACTTACTGGTAGGCCTCCCTCTGCATCAATGGTTGTCAAAAGAGAAGGACTATCCATATCCCAGAATTTGATCAAGTAGTCATCGCCGACAGCCAAGAATCTATTCTTGGTAGTATCAAATTGAACAACACCCAAAGAACGCTTGTGAAAGCCTTGGTAGGTTCTCTTTATAGTACCTTCATTTTCATTCCATTCCACCATGTGTGACTCCCCATCTTGATTAGTCCCGCATGAAAATAGCCTAAATGTGTTCAGTGAAGAGACTGAATTTTCAGTTTGTCCTTAAAATATAAGATTAAAGTGGTATTGCAGTTATAATAACCTACCTTTTCCCATCAGCGCTATATGCCATCGTGGAGCATGATCGACCAGGAGCATCATAATCAACCCTAGACCCCATCATGTCATACAACCACGCCTTTATTTTTCCATCCACTGATGTCGAAAAGACAAACTAGGGCATAAAAACATGAGACAATCAGCAAACCGTGTGAAAAGCCAGAGGAAGCAAAACTATGGCACATGTCAGCAGAAAACGAGTATCCAACTTGAGTTCTTACATGAACAGTTTCCCTAGAATGGGGGCAGACAGAATGAACAGGAGCTTCATGACCTTTGAACGTATACAATTCGGCACCAGTGGCCACTTCCCACACCTAAAATTTGAAAAACTTAGTATGTACACTGAGAACGCTGAATAACAATGTCACTAACAATATGATAACAAGCTGACCCTGATGGTCTTGTCGTCACCACAAGTAATGACCGCTGGTTGCTTGGGATTGCAAAATGCTAGGTCATTTACACTTCCAATATGAGCATCAATCTGGTAAAAAAGACAAATTATTTTCCTTGGAAACAATATAACAAAGTTGTGAACAAGGTAAACACAAACATGACTTACCTCTATATGATGCCGAATACCATGTCCATCATAATAAGTGTATATCTGTACTATATGCTTAGAATATGCAACCCCTGTTTGGTTGAATAATAACAGACTTTAATCATTGAAAACTCAAGTCATAAGAAACTGTTTGGTTTGTCATTTTCGAATCTTACCAAATAAAGAACCATCAGGACTCCATAATACGCGTTTAACTGAAACAGATGGGTCCTTCATTATAGATGCCTGAATTTGACCAAGATCAATATGGAATTAAGACACTCTGATGACTGAACTACAACCTTACCAAATAATAAATTAGTTTGAAAGGAGCATACCTTCAATACCATTGAACTTGCTCCAATATCCCATACCTGAAAACTTTTTGACTCCAACTTCTCCCTAGAACTAACTTCCCACAAAGTAATGTCCCCGATACCAGTTCCAACTGAAAAGTCACCATACAAATATCAAGTAGCATGCAGCTATTGGAAAAATAAATAAATAAAGTTTCCCTAGATTAAAGAGTCAAGAAACCTGAACTAACCCAGAAGTAGAGTCTGTTGGATAGGATGGAAGTCCATGCTTGTGGGAACTGAGCCTTGATTTAATGTCCGTGCCACAGTCTTGGGCAACTCTTCGGTCATGTTAAAGGCCAAGCCATAATGATTTTGACCAGAACTATTTCCTGCCAACATTACCTGCAGGAAAAATACCGAACAAAGTATGTCGTTTTGAAAGGAAACCAGCTATCAAAACCGTGTTTGTGTAGTTAGGGTTCAAACAACTTACCCTTTCCAAAGCCCCAGAAACTCTTGGTCTTGACACATCAGAATCCCCATGACCTTTTGGCATTGCTACACCTGACACTTAAATGATGTTAAGAACTAATAATCTTACAGCCATTCCAAAAAAAAAAAGCACGTACATAAATATACAATTTTCACTCATAATAGTACAAAGAATCTGTTCCGTGCACATTATAACCTGGATTTGGACCGATGAAATTTAATCCTCCTCCAAGAACTATGGGGTGGGTTACAGTTGCAGGATTGGAAATCCATGTTGTTAAAGGTGTTTGAAATGGTATTGGAGCTGGTGCTGGTGCTGGTGCTGGTGCTGGTGCTGGTGCTGGTGCAGGCTGGAATGACTGGTAGAAAGAAAATAATCGAGCAATGTAAGGAAATTCTGGTCAGCAACAGCGGGGCATGATTGAAACAAAAGGAACCTAGTCATGTACCCCATTTGCAACTACTGAGAGAAAACCTTCAGACTTTGGTGCAGAAGCTATGAGGTGATTGCTCGCTGCTAGTTGGGGATATGCATGATTAGCATTTCTACAACTGTGATCAACAAAGAGGGTTCTTATATCAGGATTTTGCCCTGGATTACCACAAAGGGAATGCTGCCAATTCAAGCTGTCATAATGCATACCAAAGATCAGTTTATCCTCTGAGAACAAGGTTTGCTAGAAATTACAAAGAATAAGATTGCAGCAATCATATTCATTTGAATGGAAGAATAAAAACGAAGGAAATAACATGTTAAAAGCCACATATCAATTGGAAATAATAAGGGCATAGCAACCATTAAAGGCAGAAGAAAATCTCTCAGTCATTCTATTAAAATCCTACTGACCTTTGGTTGATAAGCATTCGTAATCTTGAATTTTTTATGTTAGGATACTGCAATTTGTCACGGAAAAGGGGATTTGACTCCATAAGCTTTTTCAGCTCAAGCAACATAATTGCTCTTGCTGACTTTGTATCTCTATAATTCGAGAGTTGATCATTTTCCCTGCATAAAGGTCCGATTACAGCTCAGTCACCGGCTAAGATTAAAAACCTTAACCCATCTTGTTCAACTATACATACCTGAAATTATCCAATGTAAGCAGCTGAGTAATTTCTTTGAACAAGTCTTCATTAAAAGAGGCAAAAACTTTGAGATCCTTCATAAGGATATCTACAGCCTTGGTCCGATCAAGCCTATCAAATAAAAGCATTTAAGAGCAGCAAATGCAATAAAAATGCAAACCACGAGACTGACTCGATAACAAACTGCCTGAAGTAGATCATGAAAACTAAACACGTATAAGATTCACAAGCTTACTTATCCAATGCTTCCAGATACTTTTGCTTGCGAATTTCAAAAAATATCTTCATCGAATATCGGTTATCATCCACTTTGGTAAACCCAGAAAGATACTTCTCAACCTCATCCCAGTCGCCACCCAACACAAGCTCCTCAAAGTACTTTGCATTAAAGAACAACCCTGATTCCTGCTCCAGCCTAATCGAAAAAAGAAACAAATCCTTTTTTGTAAACAAATAAATAACTCAACCGGAAACCAGGTATTGACAAGAAATTTTTTACTTGTGAGCAGTTTCTTTGAACTTTTCTTCATCAAGAAACTGCAAAATTAAAAAGATAAGGTCTCGGCTGAGCGAAGACGTCATTACAGCAGCCAGTTCTGATCTACAAAACAACCAAAAATCAACCATTATGAACAAAAAACAATATAGATTACATAATCAAATTAAACTACACACATAAAATGAAAAAAAAAAAAAAGAAGAAGCAAACAGAAAAGCAAGGAAATGGCCTCATTTTCAGTCCCAAGAAAAGTTCCCGGCATTACTTAAGAAAAAGAATAGAATTTACATCAGAGTTTAACAGAGAAGCAAAGCGAAAACTCAAAAGAATTTGAGGTTACCAAGCATAAAAACCTCAAGAACATCAAAGATCAAGAAAGAATTGCATGCTTTTTAAGCAAAAAACAACTGTGAAAGTTGGAGAAAATTAGGGTTTTCACTGATTAGAAACAGTAAAGTAGCTTTGACCCAATAAAATTAAATTAAAGATGCTCTAAAATAGACTAAAGAGTTCAGACCGAAAAAAAAGAAACAAAAGGGAACTATTTATCATACTAATAAAGGTAAAAACATGGCATAAATTCACCTTTAAAACAGAAAGAACTGAAGGAAACAGAGCACTCTAGCTCTCTAAAACAAACTCTCTCTCCCCCCCTCTCTCTCTCTATCTCTGAGCTCTAATTCCTATAAGATGCTGCTTCTTTGAGTTTTGAAGTGACTAAAGCAAGGTGAAATATATATAATAATGGCGGTATCCTCGAGGTATAAGCACTAGTACTTATCACGACTTGTTATTGATAAGATATATAGATTATATAAGGCACAGAAGTGGGTACCCCTAGAGAAACCTCAGCCGACAAATGTCTTCACTTTGTCAAAAGTAGACAGTGACGGTTGTGGTGCGTGTATCTGCCCTTGCCCGCATTTTTGAGCAAGTGAATAACACTCTCTTGCGGGGG
>Ga0325405_1001894_pt1 | contig 21522 bp, 12 predicted proteins | sample PopdelMetagenome_21_FD_205663 | JGI IMG/M metagenome (GOLD analysis project Ga0325405, IMG submission 205663) | Populus deltoides microbial communities from Bellville, Georgia, United States - Xylem-Control-R2 | ecosystem: Host-associated > Plants > Phyllosphere > Stem > Wood/Secondary xylem...
ATTGTGTTGTTGTTAACTATAATTTATACAATAAACCTCCCTGTGGTTCGACCCCGGTCTTGCCGGGTTATTTATTACTTCGACACTCCTGCACTTGGGAGAAGACATCAATCTTTTGGTCGTGTCAATATGTCACGAACTTGAGTGAAATTATAATGATATTGAAGTCGATATAACTTGGAGGTGTAAAGTTGGGGAACATTAGTATTATTCTTTACCAATTGCATATGATGTTAGTATTAAGAAAATGATTGATTTTTTTTATATTTAATATGGATTGAACATGATTAAATTGTATGTGAGTAGTGAATTTGTTAAGGAAGAGGATGATGTTATGGGAGATGATAATTTTAAGCATAAAACCGTAGGTCATGAGGATGACTTTAGCAGTTTAAAGGCTGAAAGGATGATGGGTTTAAATATAGGGGCCAATTCAACTATAAAGGGGATTTCCTAAACTCTCGAAACTGTGACGATATGGATGGTGATTTAGACTATATTAAACAAAAAAATTATAGTTTTTAAGTTAAAAATGATCCTAAGGCTTATTTGGAGTTGGAAAAGAAGGTGAATGAGATTTTTTAGTGCCATAATTATTTTGATCAGAAAAAGATGAAACTTATGGTGATTGAATTTGTTGATTACATAATTATTTGGTGAGATCAACTTGTGACTTCTAGGAGGAGGAATATGGAGAGACTTATTGATTCATGGGATGATATAAAGGCTTTGATGAGAAAATGATTTGTTCCTAATCGTTATTATAAGAAGCTTTATCAGAAACCACAAGGTTTGAGTCAGGGTTCTAAGTTTATGGTTAGGGAGGCCACCATGGCTAGGTTTCTTAATAGGCCAAATATAGATATTGCTAATGTAGTAGAGTTATAACATTATATGGAGTTGGAGGACTTAATTGGTTCATATGATAGCGAAGGTAGAGAGATAGATTAAGAGGAGGGGTAACTCATTAGCGCAGTTCAATTTGGCTTCATCTTCCTCTGCTTGAAGGATGAATGTGAAGAGAGAGGAGGTTGCCCAATCTAAGCCCTTTGTGCATTCTAAGGTCGAACCACTTAAGGCTAAAAATGAGACTTATATAGATGCTAAAGGTAAACTCAAAACTTAACCTACTTGTAACTGTGATATAAAATGTCTTAAGTGTTTAGGGGTTGGAAACTAATGTGAACCTTGTGATCACGTGGTCACACAACCTACAACAAAATTGAAAACCAACCCAAGAAAGTTGGATACTAGGTTTGAAACCCTGACTTAGAGGTAACCCTGTACCTAAGAATCAAATGTATTGGAAAAAGAACTTGGACCCAAAGATAACAATATACATATAAACCCAAAATATATGAATAATATCACGAAACTAGAATCTTTGATAAGTTAGTGTACGATCTTTGTCTTTATAAAGAAAGGTTGTTTGCAACACACAAAACAAATGAAAAATCCTGTTTATTCAAATCAACATAGTTGTTGAAACTTGTAGCCATAAAAGCAATATATAATCCCTTTTAAATAATATTAATGGATCCCTTTTAGGTTGTAAGCCAATGAGCCCTATCTAGTAATCAACTAATACAAGTCTAATACTGAAACAAACCTTAAAACAATGTCTGATGGGCCAAAACAAACCCAATTTAAAATAAAATCCAAATTTAATAATATTCAACACTAAAATAAATAAAATAAACATTATAAAATAAATTCCTCTTACTTGAAATCCCCAGCTAAAACTCTCCATTTGTTTTCCTTGGAGGCTTTGCCAGAACATTATGCTCCAAATTAGCTAGGAAATCTTGTTTTTAATTGCTGGGATTTTCTCCCTTAAATTGCCTCCCCTTAAATCTCTTAGGTGTGCTAAGAAATCTTGTAAAATAAGAAAAAGAGCAACAAAAGAATCACAAGCTTCTTTCCCATCATATACATTCCACAATGGATATGGAATCCTTGCAAACTATGGATAATAGTTGTCATAAATGTCTCCTTATTTGACATGGATTCCATGTAGAATACATAAACTAATAGGTTCCATATATGTTATCAAGAGCATTAAGGAATCCTTGTATTGACTAGAATCCATAGTACATAAAGAAACAATGTTTCTCTAATTTCTACATATTCTTGATAGATTTCAATCTTGACTTCAAACACGTCATTCCCTCTTGTCTGTATGAATTAGCAAGCCAACCCAATTGGAATATTAGTAGAACTACTTTTGTATCTCTAGATATAGTCTAAACAGTAGATGAAGGTCAAGATATACAGATTTGACAAGACTCATCCAATAGCTTCGACCCTATAAAATAATACCTTATCGAACTCTGATTGACCTGTATTTTAATCCAATGTATATAAACATGTCTAGAAACTCTTGTAAAATTTTTATTTCAATCCAACAATAAAGTCAAAAGTTATGTTTGATAGTGTAAAGCTGGACAATAAGAAATTTTATGCCAAAATCCAAATTCGACCTTACTTCGATCATATCAGACATATTACTTCTCAATATACAAACAATAGAGTTATGATTTTGAAAGATCATAGAAAGATTGAGTCTGAAAGTGATAGATCTAATGATGAAGAGGTGCCACCTTTGGAGGTTTGAAGTGATGTTGAGATTGCGTACACGGTTAATGGGGAGGCCTTAGTTATAAGGCGTGTGCTTAATATGTATGTTAAAGAAGATGATATTGATCACTAAAAAGAAAACATCTTCCATACACGATGTCACATCCGAAACAAGGTATGTAGTTTGATAATTGATGGAGACAGTCGTGCTAATGTCGCTAATACTACTCTTGTTAGGAAGTTGAACTCGCGTACTGTAAAACATCATAAACCTTATACATTTCAATGGTTAGATGAATGTGATGATGTGAAAGTACCTAAGTAGTTCTTGATTTTCTTTTCTGTTAGGAGATATACTAATGAGGTGCTATGTGATGGATTTAGAAATAGATATATAATTGTAAAAGATGGTAAAATCATCACCTTTATACCTTTATCCCTAAAACAAGTGTATGATGATCAAATAAAGTTGAAAAGGGAAAGTGAGGTTATAAGCTCTCGACTAAATTATTATTTTTTGAAATATAATAATAAAAAAGGATAAATGATGATTATAATATGTCCAAACAGATATGAATAAAAGACGAAGAGATTAAGGGCGCTTTGATATAAATTTACAAAATGATTTCGGGTGATAAAAATTATGGTGTCATAAAATGAAATAATAAAATGAATATAATAAATTGGGAAAGAAGAGTTAAAAAGATAAAAGAAAAAGATTTATGGTCAAATATCTGCATTGGTCCAAAACCAGAAACGGTCTAGGCATTTTAAAAAATGACTAGACTGATTTCATAAAATGGTCACATCATTTCTCAAAATGGTCAAACAATTTTGGTTACTGTATCTCTTAAAGTCGACGGTGCAACCAAGATAGGGAATAATGCTTTCTCTTCTTCTTCTTTCCTTTAACCATTGAAGAATTAGAGAGGTGATAGATAGAGTGAAATGTGAGGATTTCGAGAGAGAACACATCCATTGTAAACCCCTGGATAAAATACATGAAATTAATAAGGAAACTATTTTGTTAAATGAGTAAATCAAGTATTGGAATTAAGAAGGTGACTTTGGATTTCAGGGATTTAAAATAAAATGTTCATATGTTACTTTAGAAAATAAAAGTATGAAAGTAGTGGGAAAATAAAAAAACAAAGAAAAATAGATAAAAACCAAATGGAAGGGATAAAAGGGGAAAACTGATGTTCTGGGATAAGGTTTAATGAAATTTAGTGTGGTTAGCTTAAACTCAGTATTAAAATTATGTCTGAATCTAGGAAATATGACTCGATGAATATAAAGGGTATGGTGTGAACCCATAGCCTAAAAAATTGATAAACTATTTATTAATATGGAGAATTTTTATAAATATGAAATGAAAATATTTAGAAAAGTAATTTGAAATTTTTAAACAAATTAATGTATGGTTTTACACATGAATGACTTTGACCATTGTTATAAGCCTATATATGTTTACACAGTTTTAACCCGAAAAGGGATGAGTTTTGAGGAATAAATTTACTATATACTAGTATGTGGAAAAGGAAGATAGAAACAGAAACAAATTTAAGAAACACAAAGGAAACAATACATGGCGTTGTTACACCTGAGAATGATCTAAAGATCTGGTCACAGGTTTCGAGCCGATATACTAGATTTGGAACAAATTTCTGATGTGAATAAGAGGCAAGTCAAAGACAGGATCCTCTACCAAACACAAAGCATACTTAATTTTGCAGAAATATAAATTTTGCAAGAATAAATATAAATAGAATCTTACTTAAATTTATATTAGAAATCAATACAGGAGATAATGATTATTAGAGATATTGGTTACATGAGAGTGTTTACTGAGAATTTTCTTCAATATGTCTTTTGCTCTGCCTTCCGAAGCTCAAGGGGTCTCCTTTTATAATGGAGTTGTCATGGAAGAGGCCAAAAAGCTTTTTTGAAAGCTTGAAGATTCCTTTTGATGTGTTGTAGTAAGCCATACGATCTTGTTCCCCATGATCAAGAGATGATAATTTGGAAATTGCCTATGTATTTCGTGGGGTTTTCTTCTATTATTTTCTTATCACCAATAGTTGATTTGTCTTTTTGTATCATCAGGAAGTTTTATAGAAAAAGGCCTAAAACAATGGGTCTAGAAATGAAAGAAGCGGCTCAAAACAGATGAGCCTAAAAGACATTGAAAATGGATTCAGAACAGGTGAGCCTAAATATCTTTTTTTTTTAAGGATTTTGTAGAGATGACATGATGCCATAGTAATCATCTTCATTTTCATCACCTAGAGAAGTATATAATCCTGAGAATGATGAGGTTGAGGAAGAAATCAGAAATTCTCCTTTTCTAATATCGAAGAGCTGCTTCATGACTTCAAAATATTCTTCTTTGGATTTAGCAGTTGCCAAAAGTGCTGAGGCATGGGCTTTTTGGGTGAGGAAAAGGGATTGGGACTGATCTTGTAGAGGTGGTGGTTTTTTGATGCCATGTCTATTGTTTGAGGAAAGCCATGACATTATAGCAGATTCAAAGCTTTTATTTTCTACCGCAAAAGAGTCCCGCCATTTAACTTTGTATTTTTTGATCAAAATTACATGAGTATTTTGATTGTTGCAGTCTAAGTACTGGTTAATACTTAAAAGTGCATTCTCATTAAGGCTTTATATCATCGTATTGCACTAAAGTATCGTTAAATTCCCTAATTAAAACATGTTTTACAATAACAAGTCTGATAATATAATATATCTTTAATTTATGGTAAATGCTTGTTTTTAATGCAGGTATATCTCACAATTCAAAGGATTGATTGATGTGATTAACTATTGAAAGTGAAAAGACAAAAAGAGCAATAGGCTAAGAAAAGAGATGCTGGTTCAATTCCAAACTAGAACACCATTCGGTTATTTGATCATAAATGGAGTTGTAGAACTCAAATTTAGGTCCACTTTATGTGGATGGAAAGATAAGATATAGACCTAAAACGTTCATGAAAAGTTCAAGACTTAATTCTGCCATTTTCAAGTTCAAATCTTAGCAACAACGGAGAAGTCAGAACCTGTCCTGCAGCTCAAACACTGTTTGGTTTTCAGCTCATATCTTGAGTTCTAGAAGTCCAAAGGAGCTCTCGTTTTTTTGTTGGAAAGCTGAGACAATTGCCCACAGTTTTCATGGAACAAAAGGCTCAAATTTTGATGTTAACAATGATGTTTTGGCTAGCCAGCAATATCAAAAATCTGCCAACAATATCAAGAACCAGCAACCAACAATATCAAAAATCTACCAACAATATCAAGAACCAACAGCCAACAATGTCAAAAACCAGCCATCAAATCAATTGTTGCCTACCAATCAAGAGTTCTGAATCTTAGCCTATAAAAGGAGACATTTGCCATGTATTTAATCATATTATTTTTCAGATCAAAATCATCTTCTTGCTTTCTCTCTTTGTAAAGTTCAAGTTTTCTTTCATGCTATATTAATCTCTTGTTTACGCCTTTTCATTTCCTTTCCTATACTTAGTTAATTTATATCATAATCATGTTCTTATCTTGTTTATTTATGTTCTTCTTCTTCATTATGTTTAGCTAAGTTAGTTATGTCAAGGTGAAAAGGTTTTACTAATGGTGTTAGAATAAGTATAATATAAATTCAACATGGATTTTAATGTTTATATCCAAGAAAAATTGTTATTAGCATGTTTTATCTTTTTATCTTACTAATTCTTAATACCTTGCATGGTAAATGGTTAATCTAGATTTGTGTTGCATAATACTTGGTACATTAAATGCTTGATCCTTCATAGTCTTCGGCCGACATCGCTATTATGATAGGAACTTGATTTGTTGTTAATATAAGCTAGCAACATAAATGCCTGATGATATTTATAAGTATGGTGTTACTTAGATAAGATGATTAATATGATCATGTTAATACTTTATAATGAGCCATTAACGATAAATCATCTGATTGGAACCTCCTTTGTGTGTGGTTTCCAATTGAGTAATAAAAAGAGTTTATATTATATTTATTTGAAATACCATTAGTGGATCCTCTAACCTTGACATCTGTTTTATTATTGTTTAATCCTTACATCAATATCACTTCCCAAAACTCTCTTCAACTCCTTTTTTGTTATTATTCTCTTCAAATCTTTCTTTTTATTTGTAATTTATACAATTCACCTCTCTGTGGTTTAACCCTGGTCTTGCCGGGTTATTTATTACTTCGACACTCCTGGACTTGGGATAAGACATCAACTCTTTGATCGTGTCAAGTACCATGAGCATACCTAAGACAAAAAATTTGGAACAAAACATAAGCATTGTGGGAAATTTCTTTTCTCTCTCTATGCTTCTAAATTTATGTTTGAAAAGTTTGTAGCCTTTTTCAACCACAGGGTATGGGTGAAGGAGTTCAGTGATGCAACCAAAGTAATCCCACCATTGATGAAACCAATTTGGTAGTTTGTAGTATTGATCGAGGTATCAAAATAAAATAACCAGGAATGGCTTCCTTTGGAGTTTTAGAGAAAGAAAACATTACATAACCAAAATAAAATAACCAATGGTTTGAAAATGGTTATGTAATGTGGTTTGGAAATTGATAGGAAATCGAATTCCATCATGAAGAAGCTGATTTCAATCAGTTAGATGTAGCACATTTTTTATGATACCAATGGAATAAGCTGGTTCAGTATGGTGTTGTTTGAGGTTAAAATGTTTAAATTTTACTGAACTCATAATTTCAAGGATGACCATGTAGTAAGCATGAGTTTTTGTAGTATCCCAAGATTTGAAATACCAATTTGGAGGAAAACCTTTTGTAGTTGTGATCATAGGATCAGGATGGTAAAATCCATCTTCAATAGTTGAAAATTTTAAAAATTGGTTTTGATAAAATATTCAGATTTAGGTTTTGAAGATGTTTTCATGAAATTACTTTAGGAGAATGAAAGATTTGTAGAATGAAGCAAAGGTTTTTGGGAAGAAGACTCTGTTTGGGATTTTGAAATCAATTTAGAAGTTTTACCTGATTGAGAGGATTCATCCTCTTGGGAGGACTTCTGGCTGAGAGTTTGTAAGGCGAGAAGTAATTCTAGAGATTTGGATAGAGTTTCTACCAAATTTTGTACTTTATCGCTTTGTATTGCTGGAGGATTTATTGTTTTTTCTTTAGCAATGACTGCACCGTACCAAGAAGTTATTGGTTTTGCAAAAGATATGGCAGAAGCCATAAGTTTTGGAGTGCTTTAGGTTTTTTATGGGTTTGTAGATGCTGATTGAGGGGTTTTACCATTATCTTTGGACTTGGAAGGCATCAGGACCTATTTTGGAGAAATTCACGAGTTAGAAAGTTAGGAATGAAATTTGTATCTCCTTTTATATATTCAATATCAAAATAAAAAAAATACTTAATATAGCTTGCCATCGAGTAAAAATATGTTTTGAAGCAATATTTTGAACATCATTTAGTAAAACTTCGTTAGCAGATTTGCAATCAATACGTAAAAGGAATTTCTGGTTTAATAAGTCACTTTGAAATTTTGTAATACATAGAACAATTGAAAGAATTTCTTTTTAAACAAGTAATTCTTTTGATAGTCATTCTAATGGACAGATGTAAATTGAAGAATTTGTTCTTTAAAATTTTAAACTTGCTTGAGAATACCCCCATACCCTAAATCAGATGCATATGTTTCTACAATCTTAGGAGCTAAGGGATTGGCTAAATAAAGGCAAGGAATTTTATGGACTTGCTTCTTAATCTGACGAATGAGAGTAGTATGCTTATCAGACCATGGAACTGAGTTTTTTCTTAGTCTATTATGAAGGGGTTTTGCAAGTCTACTAATATTAGGTTAAAAATTTAAAACATAATTCAAACTTCCTAGGAACCTTTGTAACTGAGGTTCATCAAGGATTTTATCAGAAAATTTATTGGCAAAGGTAAGGGGACTCTCAATAGGTGTAATGGTACCTTGGAATATATAATGGTCGAGAAAATAAACACGAGTTTGGAATAGAGAAATCTTTGATTTGGAAACAACTAAACCATTCTATTTTGTAACATGAAAAAATGTTTGTAAGTGTTTTAAGTGTTGTTCTAATAATGTTGAAAAAATAAGAACATTCAATATAAACTATGCAAAATTTAGAATATGCATTAAATATGTCATTCATTATTCTTTGAAATTCGGATGGTGCATTTTTAAAACCAAATGGCATAACATTCCATTCATGCTGACCAAATGGGACTGTGAATGCAGTTTTGTAATGGTCTTTAGGATAGGATCTGGATTTGCCAAAACCTAATGTCATATCCAACTTAGAAAGTATGAAAGTAGAATGCAATTTTTATAATATTTTTTTTGGAATTGGATATCTTATCCACTTTAGAGCTTTATTTAGTGGTTTATAATTGATCACAAGTATAGGCGTGCCTCGTTCTATCTTAGAGTTTTTGTTAACATAGAATGCAGCACACGACCAAGGCGATCTGGACTTTTGGATGAGACCTTTTGACTCTAGATCTTGGATTTTGAATTTACAATACTGTTCTAATTCAGAATTCATTTGGATTGGTCTCATTTTTGTAGGTATTTGTTTCTTAGAAAAGTTATCTTCATAGGAAAGATCAACAACATGCTGTTTTCTTTTCCAAAAAGCATTTGGCAGATTAGAACAAATTTCATGCTCGATTTTATTTTGAAAATCTAAAATTCTTTTTTGTAAAACAGAATTTTGTAATTGATGTTCAATTCTTTGTAAAGAAACATCTTTTTTAAAATCATGTAAATGAAATTGTTTTCCATGGATCAATGCATTGATATGATATTTATGTATAGAACATGCTTTGATTAAATTTAGATTTCTAGTTTTTTATTTTAAAAAATAGGGAAAACAAGTCGCATACCGTTAATTTTTGAAATTATGCAATCATGTTTGGCTTTGTAAAGGGTAATTATATCAATGAAAGGAGTTCCAAGAATAATGGTATGATTTGTAACAACAAAGAAATTTTTAAGATAAAAACCATTATTAAGAATCGATGCTTGTGTTTTTCCTAAAAGATGAAGTTTGGAATTGTTTGCTGCAGAAAGTGTTTCAGAAGTATTCTGAAGAAATCTTTTAGGCACCACCCCTTCTTCTAGTTTGCAATAATGTTTAGGTTTGGATTTCTTTTTCTTGTTGAGCATTTTTGTAAGGTCATATGTGTTGGTACTGGTTGTAGGTAGAATGGAATGATTTTGGACAGGCTTGAGTGTCCTAGGTTTGTTGAAATTATTTAACAGTTTATCTAAATAAGATTTTTGTAATTGGGGATCATCCAGTCTTTTGATGGCTTCGAGGATGAATTCTTGGTCTCTGGTTAAGACATTGAGTTGTTTTGAGTGGGATGAGGTCTCAGAATCAGAACTAGCAGTTGCCAATTCATCAATTTGGAAAGTTTCTTTAGAAGTATATGAAGGGTTTGATTTAGTATCAGAAGATTCAATAAAGAGTCTTTGATTTGGTTGATCATCTCTTCATCTATTTGGAGCTCATGTAGTTTTGTATTGACTTTGCAGAATCAAGAAGTATGACCTTTCTAGCCACATTTGTAACAGGTAATGTTTTTTAAGTCAAGCTTGGGTTTGGGCCTAGACTGTGAAGGTTTGTAGGTTTTCTTATAGTAAGGTTGTTCTGGTTTGGAGTAGAAACGTTTTCTGTGGGTTGATCTATTGTAATGGGGCTTTCAATGGCTTTAAATGTGGCTTGGACTTTGAACAGTTTCCACTATAAGCGGATTTGTTTTTCAATCAAATGTAAGAAATTTATAGATCAAATGAAACAGAGCTAGGGAACCAGCAAGTTAAGATATATACAAATATGAATATAAAAAAGGGAACAAACTCCTTTAAATATGAAGAAGGCTAGGTGAACAAACTCCTATAATAGCCGAAACAGACCTAACCAAAAACAAGGAGCTACTCTAGTAGTAATTACCCAATCTGTAGCAGCAACTGATGAGGCAAATAGGCAATGCACCAGCTAAACCAGCAACCAATAACACAGTAACTAACTGATTGCAATAAAAGCCTGAAGTAAGCAAGACTGAAAGCAAAGCATCGGCATAACCATCCTACAATGAGGAGGCAAGGAGGTATCCATCAATAATAAGCAAATCTCAACTTCGGAAGTTAAGAGAGAACATACAGGAACCCATAGCAGCCAAGGGCAACCTTACGAGCCTTTCAACTAGACCAACTGGCACCAAAACTAACTGCTATCAGGATAACCATAATAGTAACTGGGAGATCACGTAGGCAATGCACCAGCATAACGACCAACAACACGGCAACATGCAGGAATATTGTACCATCAACAAAAATAAGCTAGCTGCAACTGAGGCAGCCGACAAGATCAAAGACAACAAGGCCAAATGGAAGCGGGCAAAAAGTACACCAACTAAGAAGACAAGCCTGCAAAAGGCAACAAACAAAGCAATATAGCCAGAAAATAGGCAAAACAATCCTAAGCTAAATATACACAGGATACATATTAAGAAAACAAAGGGAACAAGCTCACTTGCCAAATGTATGATCCACAAGTACAGATAAAATCAGAGAGAGGAGGAGGTAGCAAAATTTGTGTTGCCCTGGTGCTTAGAGTCAGCCGTAGAGGAACTCTTAGTAGGATAACAACCTACTCCATTCGGCTTCCCCTAATGGCCAAGGTTGGTTGAAGCAGCAACTCGACTACGAGTTAAATATTGTCGTCTAGGAGGCGGCACATCTATGACAGCAATATGAGGGTCATCAGAAATATGCACAACCTTTGTAGGAGCAGAAGATTTAGCACCAGAATCTCTAAGCCCTGCTTCAGCTAGCTTAGTTCGTTTGCACCCAGAAACAACAGTCCTCTCATCCATAACCGCTACAACTTCAGCAGACATAAGATCTATTCTTGGCGCACCCTGAGGTTCTTCACTATGTATATGTTGTTTCTCAACTGCAATAGTTTCTATAGAGGGACTAGTACAACCAGAGCGGGAGGAAGCATCTTGGGAGGGTTTCTTGCGCTTATGACTTGTACCTTTGGTGCATGTGGTGATCGTATGCCCAAAACTTGACACTGCTTGCAAAAGCGTGGTAAAGATTCATACATCACCTGCTGGGATAAGGGCAAACAATTAGGCATGATGAGATTGATAGAGGTAGGCAGATCAGCTAGCAAGTCATTCTTAACAAGCACTCTACATATGAGAGTCGAGTCATGGAGGCACTGGCGCATCACAGTGAATAGGCTTTCTAAGCACACTTGCAAGCTTAGATAGACAGGTTGAAGACCAACACATGAGAGGCAAGTTAAGGAAATGTACCTAGACTGACAACCTTACCATGTTAGAGGTTGTAAAATAAAAAAACTCCAGCATAACTTTTAGAATCAGTGGCTGGCCAAATACAAAGTAAGGGCCGCCACCAAGCACCTCAAACATTTCCAGTTTAGAGGAGAAGGAAAAAATTAACCATCCAGAATCATGCATAGAAAAATTTACTTTACATTTCCAGGAATTACTAATAAATTTTATCAAAGATGTGAATCCTAGGAATTTTCCAGCAATACATCCAATTAAGCAAAACTGCCATATGTCTTTATGCACACCATGATCAGATTCCATCAAATGGCAAGGTGCTAAAGGATTATATTCAGGAAAATGCTCTAATAAGAGAGACTGTGTGCTCGGAGTACCTGTAGGGTAGTCAGGAGAGGCATGTTTATGGCTTCCAGTAGGAGCTTTGCCTTTCATCAAGAGTGGTGGAGCAGCAACATTTGCTCTCAACTGGGGGCTAGGATTTTCAGAGCCCTGGTTAGAACCTAAAGAACCAGACCCAACATAATGGTCTACAGAGAAATGTTGAGGCCTGGTTCTAGCAGAAGAGTCTACATCTCGTGCACAAAAGACAGGAGAAATCGATAAATAAACTATTGGTGGTGCACTCTACATACCCTTATTTCGACCCTTCACGCGAACCCTAGCACCGCAAAAAAAATCAACAGCATCTACAAAAGCCACCTTAGTTCTCGGAGGGGTGGAGGCTCTATAAGGAGCCGGGGAGTCCTGCATGTTAGGGTGACTCAAAGTCCGTGAAGCAAGTGAAGACAAAGGATAAGACGAGAGAAACTCATAATCTTGCTAAGCAAACCATAAAAACAAAGACTTTTTTCTTAGATTTGGCCATGTATTTATAACTTAGAGATAATCGGATGAAGAAAAGGAGCCACCGAGGCATAAAAATTAAGAAGAGAAAATGTTGCATAATGAGAGGAAACAAACTCACACAGAATGAGAGCTTCTCTCAATGGATTTTTATATAGACAAGTCAAACTATTGGCAAAAGCTTCCTAGTTCCTGTCTAGTTCGCTTCATTTCTCACTTTAAGTGTTTTTGGAGCTTAAGGTCTCGGCAAATCTTAAGACCTTCCTTATGGGTAAAGCTAACTAACTCTCCATATGTCAGGTTGTCATAAGGATATTTTGGATGCAAAGTATCTTTGATTTTATTTCGGACTTTCCCCCCTAAAAGGATAGGCAAACTTGTAAGGAAGTTTTCTTTCTAAAAGAGCTAGTTTGAGTCTTCACGGAGCATAACTCGGGTGAGGAAAGTGTTTTTATACCACTGAAAATCACTAAGCTTCTTGCATCTAAGATTTGAAAGGAGTTCAACATTTTTATCTTTTAGATGAGAAGGATCTCCTATAAAATGTAAAGAGATGGTTAAGATGAGGGTTGATACAATATCTTGAATGGTATTTCCGAAGGAGTCAAGGATAGGTGTTTGTTCTTTAGTCATTTGGTTATAATTTAGGACTTGAAGATGTTCGACTTTGGAGAGATGATAATCCCACCATTCTGTTAGCTCGTTAGAGAACCCAACTATAAGAAGTTTAGCTATGGCTTTATCTAGAGTACCAGTCTGGGTTTTATAGGCATTAGCTGTCATGGTCATTTGTTGGAAGGTGTTTAAGATGTGTATTCTGACATTCCATCTAGATTTCATTCATAGAGTGATGAGGCATTATATTTGTGTTGGTTGATAATGGTAGGTTCATTTTGAATGGATATGTCTGGGGTAGTAAAGGATTTGGTGCTTCTTTAGAGGAGTTTATTAATCTCAAGATTTTCTTTTTGGAAGATATCGTCATCTGAAGTTTGAACATGATCTATTTGGTAATTTTGAATGGTGTTAATTTGATTTGTAGAGGTTGAAGGATTGTTACTGACTTGAGGGGTGTCAGGCACAATTATGGCTTTGAAAAAATCATTTTTGCTTTGGAGTGGTGTTTGGCTTGTTTTGATAACTTGATATGGTTTGAAAACTGGGTTTTTTAGTTTTGAGGTCTGTAGAATTTGTAGTCTCAACAGGGTTGGCGATTGTCTTTTGGATCTGTTTTTCGATCTTGGTTAGCTGTTTGCTTATTGTATTGAGGTTGGTATTGGTGAAGTTGTTTTGCTGGATAATATGTTTGGTATTTATAGTAACATCTTCACTGAGAATTTTGTAAGGAGCAGCTTCAACTGTTTGGTCTTTGTGAGGGATTTTGAGGTTCCTTAGGGGTGGATAATCTGACTCGATTGAAGGACTACTGGAAAGTTTCCAAACAAGAGTTTTATTCCTAGATGTTATGGGACATACATGTTTTTTTTATGAGAAAGGATATGTAATATGATGTTCAGATGCATAATATAACTTAAACCAATCGAAAAATAGGATTTGAACTTTATGCAATGTAATGAAATCATAAAAACATTTTTGTATCTCATGTTTTTGGTGTAAAATAGTTTTGAAAAACCAAGAATTTTTTTCAGAATTATGTTTGCCATACAAATCATTTTTGAAATGGGTTTTTGTTAATAATACATTCTTTCTCTAAAGTTAAAACATTCAGCTCGTTTTGGATATTTTTAGTGATTGCAGAAAAGGTTGGAGAGGTTGGAGGGGATTGTTGTTCAGGGTTTGTATATAAAGGTTTGGGTATATTTGTAGTGTAATCTGCATTTTAGAAGCTGGTACTAGGTATATCAAAGGTTGATTTTCTGGATGGATTCATTTGGTTTGGTATGTTTATGACAAAAAGGATTTTGAAGATTCTTCTTAGATCTATAGTGTTGGATGCGGAAGATTCATTCAAAAACCTGGAACTAGTTGAATGTCGATAAAAAGACAATTTAACTTTTCCATATGTATATTAGGTTATCTCTTTAATTTGGACATTCGGTTTTGGTGGTTGTTGTTGTTCTAGTTGTGTTGCACCTTTGAGGATCCAATCTTCTGGAAGGATTACATATTTCCATTGGATGGCTCTAGGAACAACTGTGTTAGATTTGGAAAGGTTAGTTTGAAGTAATAGGGTTTCACCTTTTTGTGATTGGAATTTGTGTTTGTTGGCAAAGCCTGAGAACATGGCTTTGTAATGGATTTTGAAGATTAAGGTTACTGGAATTGATCTTTCAAGCATATTGTAATTATAGGATCATGCTTCGTAAAATATTTCGGTCTTTAAAGGATTTAGTAAGGTTTGGGTGATACTTAAAGAAAACTAGTTCAATGCATAGGCTAGACTTGATGAAACTTAATAAGGAGTCTTGGAAATTTTGAAGTCTAGCATCTTTGAGTACTGTTAGGATAGAAGTATTAAGACCTTCTTTGGTAAGGGGCTTGATCCCAACTTGTACCAGGGCAATATGAATATATTTGTAATTGCGGTCTTGATGTTTTTGTAGGGATTTTTTAGAAAGGAGTTGGATGGTTTCAAAAGGTATTATAAGCTGAATATCTCTTTCTTCAGTTTTGATTGTGAAATCAGTTTTGAAAATATCAAATTTGAAATTTTGATAAATTTATGTTTTTGAAACTTTTGGAATTTTTCAATCATCAATATTTTTTTGTAAAATCTTCAATTGTAATTTCTTCACTATTGATAATTCTTTTGCTTTCGGAAGAGTCGGAGGTAGACGAAGCTGAAATAGAAGTTCTATAAAAAATAGAATCCATGATTTAGAAAGATAAGACAAAAAATACAGGCTGTAGTTTATATGAGTTTACTACCCTTTCATCACACAACGAGACTTATTACCATTTAGTAGCATTCACCTATACTTCTAATGTTTTCTCTCCTTACCACGAATAAGGTTTGCTAAATATTATTTCCACCCAGATCCCAATGGGCTCTAATACCAGTACATGGAAAAGGAAGACAAAAATAGAAAATTACCTGCTAGCTTGTGTGTGTGTGTGTGTGTACAAGTCCTTAATGAATTAGTTTGGAAATATTGATGATTTGAATAGGTAAAATAATACATAAATTTGGATTTCTGCGTAAAAAATTACCTGCTAGCTAGTTTTACGTCATTAGACATAACTCTAAATCCAACCGTTGGATCAAACTAAAATTTTATAACTTCCTGACATGTCATTCTACCTTAGGTTAAAATTATAGGAAACTAAAATCTAGAAAGGTCTCATAACAATGTTAGAGTTTGGGTAAAATAACATATAAACAATAATTGAGTGTAAAATTGAAATTTGAGCCAAAAACTCTTCTTTTTCCCTTTAAAAATCTGACGTGCAACTGTGAAGAAGGGAGAGATCGAGAGTCTTCATTTTCTTTCTTTTCTTTTTAATTTCTTCTCGCTTGAGAGATGGTGTGAGGGGGTGAAAAAGAAAGATTGGAGGGAGAAGAAACATGCATGAAGGCTGAAAATTTAGGGAGAAAGGAAAAGGTATAAAGAGAGAGATGACTAGAGAGAAAGAAAGAGAAAGAAGCTTGGAGGAGAAAGGAGAAATTGGAAACATTGTTTGCAAATGAATGGTTTAAACATCCATCTTAATTTGTAATGCATCTTTAATCCTTAATACTCTTATTAATTTAAGTAGTTTGCATATTAGTGTTGAATTTTAAATTTTTACTTAATTAAGATTCTTGAATGATTTTAGGGGAATTAAAAATTACTTGTGAAATCATGTAAATGGGCTAGAATAACTTAAGAATTATGTGAAATCACTTGTTACTAAAGTAGGGAACTTGGTGAATTAATGGCCAATGGGCCGACCAAGTAAGAAAGAATGGAAAGACATATTTATGTGGGTTTAATATTTATAATTATGTATTGTAGCACAATTCATATGATTATTGAAATGGAATTAAATATTGAAATTGAATATGATTGAATGATGCATGTACTTCAATGAAGGAATGTTGTGATCACATAGTTATAATGTTAAATTTTAATATGACTAGGTTGTAATTTATGAGATATACAATTAGTGATAAATTAAAGGAAATCAAGAAAAATGATAAAGAAGAAACTTGGTATTTTGTTAAGTCAAGGGCCGACCATGTTGGGATGAAAATGTGAAGTTGTGGAGTTAAGTGAAATGTTTATGTATTCATATATGTTTAGCAATACATTGATAATCATTGGATGAATTATTTCATCTAGTCATAGTTGAATCTCTATTATATTTTGAATTAAGATTTTATGATGAATGAATGAGATATATAAATTATGATTATGTTTGGTTTGTGAAATGTATAATGAATGTTGATGTTCTGTGGTGATTTTGACATAAATGAGTATTTTGAGAAATATTAAGCAATAGTATTATTTAATCCAATGAAATTGTGTGGATTATTGATAAACCAAATTAATAGATAGCAGATAAATGAAAAGTATTAGAAGTTTCTCTTATTAATTAAGTTAAGAATGTGGAGTGAATGAGAAGTTGAAATAGAATTTTCAATACGGGTTGAATGAGTGATGATGATTAAATCCTTTTTTTTATTATTTTTTGATCGAATATAAAAAATTTTATAAATCAAAACGAAACTAAGCTAAAAACCAGCAAGTCAGAATATACAGGCATGTACATATAAATGCTAAGGGAACATGCTCCCTTGAACATTCAAAAGGAACATTATAGCCATCAAAACACGACTATTTGACAATATGAAGCATTGCCTTATACAAAAATGCAACCAACTCAAGACATGAACAACCAGCTAGCATAACCAGCATCAAAAGCAGCCAACAACAATATACATAGCGATTGGAGACCCACAGATAGTAGTGAGCTTCTTCAAGCCTAGTAGGCGTAGAGGTGAAACAAAAACAGCACCAAGGTGCCAAAATACATCCTGCAGGAGAGCAAGATAAGTAGAAGCAGAGCACAACACCAACATCAGAGAGTAGGCGCATAGTAGTAGCAGACCACACATTTCCCTATATATTGCTTATAGAGGGCAACCAATAGAGGAGGCATCAACAAAGCAAACAAGGCAGGAATATAAGTTACTTAGAGTGAAGCCAGCAATCAAATCCAGCAAACCAACATGCAAACAATAGCAACACAAAGGCCAAAGAGGGAAGCCAACTTCAGCAAACTGCAGCAGCCAACTTCAGCAAACATACGACCAACACTGCAAGTAGCAACAACCATTCAGCAATAACATAAATGCTAGAGTGAAGAGCAACTCTAGCAAACCAACCCTAGCAGTCAGCATCAGTAGCATCTTACAAGGGTGATGAAGTGTGATGTGTCACCAGCCTGAGGTAATCCTAGGAGAACTTTCACCAGCAACCAAATACCCTACAACAGACTTGCAATAAGACAAGCTAGCAGCAATAAAGCTTGGAATCTCATCGACTCCAGCATACCAACAATGCATTAAGCAGCCAGACAGAGGCAACCCTGAGTTAAGAGAGCCTTTCACAACAGATACAGCTCGTAGCAAAAAGCCAAAGCAAACAAGCTTGGAACTCTACCATATCAGTGCAGTAGGCAAAGAGTCCAACAGTCAGCCTCACTAGTCTTAGGATAACCAAGTTGCATATAGTAGCAACCTAACATCTTCCAACCATCTATGTAGTCGGAGAGAACAACATCAACCACAGACAACCCTGCAAAAAGCAGCAACACAACGCTAGAGAGGGAACATGTATCAGCTCTAGCAAAACACATGGGGACATAAAGAATTGTATCAGCCAACATAACCAAGCAAAAGGAAGATGATGCTTCACATCAAACCTTCCACAAACCAAAAACTAGGGAGTGAGACTGCGAAACCTCAACCACCCTAACCAATCAAAAACATATAAAGCAGTAACCAAAAAGGCTAACAACAAGTTTTAGGAAGCTCAGCAAACCAAATGGTACATAGTAGAAACATCCACAGCAAATCCCTCCGAGAAGAGCAGAGATAGATCCAACAAGGCTAGGAGAAGAGCCCTAGTAGCAGACAAAACATAGCAAGCAGGATTTGCAGAGAAACTCAAAAACACAAATCAGACCAACCAGATAACATGAGTTGTCAGATGGCTATTCAGCCATTTGATACTTTAGTGGTGTTTACGCCTGCACAAATCCCAACAGAGGGATTCTGTACCGGTAAACAAAAGGCCAATTAACCCTAACAAGGAAAGTAAAGTGTGATTCCATGCCAGAAAAGAGCAGAAGAACAAACCTCCATCCAAATCATCCTCTAATAGGGTACAAAACACCATATCTTTGTCGGAATCTTGTACATTAGGGAAGACGATAGCCAAAACAAAAATTAGGGCTTTGGGGAAGACACACAACGTGTTCTCTGTTGCTGCTCGATTGGGTTCTGGGATGGAAAGAGTCTGGGTGGCAGGAGGTGTAACCAAGAGTACAACCATGGTTTGGATCAAAGGCTTCGCCAGCAGAAGCCGTTGTACCCGAAGAGGGAAGAACAAAAAGTCATCCGCGGATGACGTGAAGACAGGAGCTTAAGATCAGTAGTAGGAGGATGCAGACATGAGGAGACGCTTCTTGGAGAGGAGCATCTCTCTCTAGTCTCTATCCTGCTGAGAGTGATGATGATTAAATCCTTATTGGTATAGGAGAGGTTGTGGTATCGAGAAGGTAATAGGGAATCACGATTAAAGCTACAACAACAGGTAGGTGTTTAGCACCTATATTTTGTAAACAATATGCCAATAGAATTATTAGATTTACTTCCTTTAGTTTTTTGTATTAGAATGGAAAGTCATTAAATAAGAAAAAAAAGGAAGGAAAGAAAGAAAGGAAATGGATGGAAAAACTTGATTAGCTACTCCTAATATAGAGGCTAATGATGGCAAGGAGTTCTTTGAAATCAACATTATTGAATGGTAAATGAAAGTATTTATAAAAGACTTGATTAGCTATTTAGAGATTCAAAATGCTAATGATATCAATGAGTTATATTGATATCAACATTTACTTGAACTTGATTAGTCAATCCCTATAAGAGAAACTAATAATGCTAATGAGGTTGATACGACCAAAAAATTGATGTCTTCTCCCAAGTGTGTGAGTGTCGAAGAAATAAATAACTCGGCAAGACCGGGGTCGAACCACAGGGAGGTTAATTATATAAATTATAGATAACAACAATGATACAACAACAATAGTAACAACAACAACAACAACAATAATAATACTAGTAGTAGTAGTAGTAGTAGTAGTAGTAGTAGTAGTAGTAGTAGTAGTAGTAGTAGTAGTAATAATAATACCAATAATACTATTAATAATGATAATAATAAAGATGATGAAGAAGAAGTTGATGAGAACTTTGAGATGGAAGATTAACGCAAGGATTAAACAATGAAAATAACAAGTGCCAAGGTTAGAGGATCCACTAATGGTATTTCAAACAAGTATAATATAAACTCTTTTTATTACTCAACTGGAAAGCACACACAAAGAAGGTTCCATCAGATTATAAATTGTTAACATGATTACATTAGTTATCTTATTTGAATAATACTAATACTTGTAAATATTGTCAGGCATTCATGATTATAACTTATATTAACAACAAATCAAGTTCCTTTCATAGCTCAGGTGTCGATTATACCATACAGTATGGGCTATGAAAATGCCAAGTATTTGTTGTACCAAGTGTTATACAACATAAATCTAGATCACCATTTAACAAGCAAAGTATTAAAAGTGAACAAGATAACAAATATAAAGCATGTTAGTATCCAACATTAAGGTCCATGTTAAGTTTATATTATACTTATTCTTACACCATCAGTGTACCCTTTTCATCTTGACATAATTAACCTAGCTAGACATAATGAAAGAAAGAAACATAAATAAACAAGGAAAGGAAATGAAAAGCATAAGCAAGAGATTAATATAAACAAAACTTAAGCATTACAAAATATAAAGAAAGAGCAAGAGCATGATCTTGATCTGAATAACAAGATGCTTAAATACATGGCAAATGCCTCCTTTTATAGGCCAAAATTCAGAACTATTGATTTGTTGACTAATTGATGAGTGGGTGGCCACATCTTGACTTGGTGACAATCCTTATCTTCTTGTTTGCCAAAAACATCATTGATAACGTTAGGATTTGAATAGATTCTCCCATGAAGGTTCTAGGAAATTGTCTCAGCTTTCCAAGAAAAAAAAGATGAGGTCATTTGGACTTCTAGAACTCGAGATATGGGCTGAACACTAAACAGTGTCTGGGCTGCAGGACAGATTCGGACTTCTCTGTTATTGCTATAATTTGGACTTGAAAAAGGCCTTTTTAAATCTTAGGCTCCACATGAACATTGTAGGCCCATGTCTTATTTTTCCATCTATATAAATTGGACCTAAATCCAAGATCTACAGCTCTAGATATGACCCAATTACCGAACAGTGTTCTAGTTTGGACTGCACCAGCATCTCTTTTCTAAGTTTGGCCATCTCTTTGTCCTTTCAATTTCAGTACTTCAACTCATCAATCAATTCTTTCATTTATGTGATAGACTTGCATTTAAGATGAAAATTTACCATAAATTAAAGGTATCTTATATTATTAGATATGTTATTATAAAACATGCTTTAGTTAAGGAGTTATTGATACTTCAAGTGCAAAATGATGATATAAAACCTTGATA
>Ga0325405_1001895_pt1 | contig 21516 bp, 8 predicted proteins | sample PopdelMetagenome_21_FD_205663 | JGI IMG/M metagenome (GOLD analysis project Ga0325405, IMG submission 205663) | Populus deltoides microbial communities from Bellville, Georgia, United States - Xylem-Control-R2 | ecosystem: Host-associated > Plants > Phyllosphere > Stem > Wood/Secondary xylem...
AGTCTTGAAAAGTACTTTCTTGACTTGACTGCCTCGTGTTTTATAACATCATAAATTTTTTTTAATAAAATTCACTTTTTAATCACAGAAAAACGAGAGAGTGTTTTATAATTTAAGAAAGTGGAAAACATGTACTTAAGCACTGAACTAAAGTGGTAAAGACATTAATAAAACACTTTAAAATATAATGTTATTAGAAAATAATAAATTACTAATATATTTAGACATGAAATAATATATTATTATATATTAATATACAATATTAAAATATATTAATTTGACATTTTGGTTTATTTATACTTTAATTTAGATAATATAGCTAGAAAATATATTATAATACAAAACATGTTATATTATACAATAATTATACATTTTGAATAATTAAATTGTCCTGTAAAAATAGGATATTATTGGGAAAAATTTTATTTTCAATGTTCTCCAAACACCAAAAAAATATTTAGTAAAAATAAAAATTCCACTATTTTTATAAAGTTAATTAGTCAGAACTCTACTCATAATGTAATATTTTTTAAAAAATATTTATATTTATTTTCTAATGCTTAAAGTATAAACAAAATGGTCTAGAATATATATGTTTATAAATTACTTTATAGCCGTGTGCATAGGCATTACTTATTGCTGTTCAAGTTGAAGAGCATGAAAATAAACAGGTTTGTTCTGAATAAAGTTGGATTGGATTAATAAATAAAAAGAAATTGAAAAAAGAGCGAAAGGAGACACTAAATTATTTGGTTAATAAACCAAGAACTGAAATTTAAATAAACCAACCCACCATTGTGCCCATGTCGTCTACATCTAAACACCATAAATGTTCGACGGGGAATCCGCCATCAGGAGTTCGCTTGCAAGCTTTACTGTCTTCTTTCATTCCAAAAATAGGATTAATCACACCACACGTAGCCCTCTGTGTAGCCACCACCATTACATCACATCTGGCATTTCAAAAGAACAATTAGCTCTAAATTACTGGATGCAGAATATCGTATGAAGACAATAAATTCATATCATAATGCTGATCAACAAGATTCCAATTCTTTTTGAGCTTTTATTGTTAGTTACTATTAACACTTTTAGTCTTGAAATTTTATATATATTTGATAAGAACATCTTTGAGATTAACATTTTCTTTTTCAAGCTGGAACTCAGGCTGAATTATCTTAGTCCCTTCAAATATATATGCAATATCTACAAAATCTTTGGTGTCTATTCTGCTCTCTTATAATCAGAACACCAGTTCTCATTGAGCTTGAACTGTTAAACAACGTTAAAATCATCTTGGAAGCAAATCGCTGCATGATTTGTATATAATCAACAATTTATCTTAACCTTTGTTCTTCGTTTTACGATTCTAGATAATATTTGATATAATGAAGAAGAGATTTGCTTTATTCGGATTCTGCATTAATTTTTACTTGAGCTGATGTCTAACATAATACAAACTCGGCTTATGTCCCTCTCTCTCTTCTCCAGCCGTCAGTGGGAGTGCAAAACAACGAGCTATCCGTTCTCACACACCAGACCTTCATCAATATATAAAAATTTCACCACTGGTTTCATTATATTGAAACTAAATTATTGAGAGTGGAATTAATACAGATTAACAAATCTGCAAATTTATGGGTCAGCAGTTATTATAAACCAAGAGAAAATGCATAACTAGAACACAACATAAACATATGATACAGTTTTATGTCCATGCTATAAATTCTTCTGTGCTAACAGTTACTATCAAGTAAACCAACAACCTAAACAGCATCAATGACATAACTCAAGATGAGAAGGGAGGAATTGATTATGGAGTAAATGAAGATCAAAGCAATGCTACACATTCACAACTTATAGTTGTCATACCTTGTTTTGCAAAACCAATATCTGCTATATAGTTTGCATCGCGTTGAACATGAGAGAAACACACAGAACCCAAATGTGAAGAAAATCCAGATGCAAAAGATGAAAAGCTTTTGAAATCTTCATGGCCTATTAGATCGATAACCGGTGGTTAAGAAACTCAATAATCGTAAACCTAGGTGATCTGATGTTTAGTTTTTCTCTGCTATAGTGAAGCAAGTTTTGTACCATAAAAATGATTCCAAACATTTGGAATGTCTCTTCTTCTCTTTAGTTTTGCGTTTCATATACTCCTTCCGTCTCAAAGATTCAATATCATTTAATTTTTCATCCGAAGTGCAATTAATAGCATAAAATATCATTTATTTTCAAATTACCGTATTTGAATATAAATAAGAGAAAGAAATTGGGTTTTTTTTGGTACAAAGGATAGCAAAATCACCCATGATCCAATTGCCTTCTTCACCTTGGATTAGATCAGCCATGGTCCACCATGCCAGCTTTGCCCAGATTAACCAAAGAACTTCCATCGGCACTCACCTTAATAAAACCTCGTGGAGGTTTAGCCCAAGAGATCCATCCTTGTTGTTGAGAATAAGTTCCCGCGCTATCATCTCCAAATGCCTGTTTACATGCTATCAAGAGATCTTTCAATTGACTGCATTGGGAGTAAGATGAAGCAAGTTTACCTTGAATAACTTCCTTATTACGAGAACATCAGATCATCCAACAGGTAGAAGTAAATTCAAGGATTCTGTCTTCAATGCAAGCAACTTGGAATACATTCATATGCAGCCACTCGTCCCAATCCCAATTGAAAAACCCATCCACATGATTCAAATGTCCAGAATGAGCCGCACACTCTCGGTCCATTTACAATCTCGCAAAACATGGATTGAAAGAATTCAAATAGAAAGTTATAATTACAAATATAATAGTAAAATCAAGTAATTAATAGTTTAATTATTTGATAACACGCAATAGTTTTGGGACATGTATAGGACAATGACTTTGAGACAGAGAGAATATGAGCAAGATTTGATCTTTATTCGTCAAACTAACCAACTGCTAAGAATACTTCATACCATACAGTTTTGGTTTGATTTGGTAGGATTTCAATTCGTAAACTTTGTATGATGTTAAAAAAAAATGAAAACGAAAAGAAGCTAAGGCTATGAGCTTAGGAATTAAAATTACGTTTACTGGATTGGTGAGAAAAAGGTCCGTATTGCATGGGTGATCTCTCCCTCGGCTGAAGAGGGGCAACGAGTGAGCAGCTCAACATATTTTTGAGTTAAAGGGGCAAGGTATCATTACATGTAAATTTCAAGAATTCCATACCAAATTTATCGTTGTCAACTAATTTAGGCACGCCATTTCTCCCCAGTAGTTGGGTAACTCATGGATCCCTAACAATCTTATTCATCTTGTGGAAGTAAGAACTAATAATATGAAAATCATAGAGATTTTTCTTGAAAAAATTCTTGAATAAGCTTAAATCAAGAACAAAAAAAGAAAGGAACAGGCACAGAAAAAACTAAAACTCAATCTTGCTGCCGTTTCTTCTTCTCCTCTTCTGTTTCAAGAAGCTCCTCCAAAATTTTATCATCCAAGTACTCAAACTCGATAACTTGCTTTCCTTGTCCGTCACTTGATGAGCTTCCCCTCTGAAAACTCTCGCTTGCACCAACATCACTACTAGATGATGAAACTGGTGGACGACGAGGAGAAGATCCTATCACTTGAGAGAGATAATCATTAGGAAAGTTGAGGATTGCAAGATGACCTCTCATGCTAAATGCAGCTCTATCATAAGCACGAGCTGCCTCCTCTGCCGTATCAAATGTCCCTAACCATAACCTTGCTCCCTGCCTTGATGGGTCTCGTATTTCCGCCGCAAATTTTCCCCAAGGTCTCCTTCGAACACCCCGGTATCGAACCTCTTCTCTCCCTTTCAATTCCTTTTCCTTCCCTTTATCAGGCTCTTCCATGCCCTTGTTTCAAATTTGGTTCTTGACAAAGATGGTCGTATTTGAGTCATATTATTTGGTGAATGCCTATATATGTATTTCGGAGCTGATGTACTATCTGACGATAGAAGTTTGAATTTTCCACAACGTGGTTTGACAATATCTAGATTTAGAGTTTTTTTTTAAATAAAATGAAATAAAATAAAAATTAAAAAAGAATAAAGAACATAAAAAAAACATACCAACTTCTAGGAAGTTTCTCGCATCGAGCAATCTACATATATATTCGATTGTTGGACTTTTCCTATATGGAATTTTAAAAGTGTAATAAATCTCTTTGTATATATATGTTACTTAATTTGATGGTTCTGATTCTTGCGTCTTTGATAATTCCTAAAATTTAAAATGTTTTGAAATAAAATTGATGTGGCAGATAATTAGTTGATCTCTTAGTTCAATTAATCTGATTTATTTTTTCTAATTCATGTGTGTTGCTTGATATGAAAAGTTCAGGGGGCTGGTAACTAATAGCTGGTGACGCCTGGTAAGCCATGGTAACCTATAATTGTGGTAGTAGCAGGTGGTGCCTGGTAAGTTTGGTGACCGGTAACTGTAGTAGGAATAGTGGTAGTTGGTATTTGGTAAGTCAGATGATTAGTAGCTGATTCCTGTAAAAGGTCTTATTTGATTGGTGTGAGGACTCTCTAATGATAAAATCAATAACTCTGTGGAGAGAGAAAGTGCAATGGTGTTTTAAAGAGACAAGTTCTAGAAATATATATGCTGAAAATATTAAAAATAAAGAGATTGTGAACATAGTACTTGAAGGGTTCATGGGGTATTTATATATAGCCCATGAGTCTTTGTTCTTTTGTGAAGAAAAGAAGGGCGAAATGTAATTTTACCTTTGTGATATTTTTAGTTATATTCTACTTAAAATAATATGTCTCGAATCAATATAAATATTAAGGGACTCACATTAGGTTCGGGAAAAATTCTTTGGTGAGTGTTGTGTTCAAGTAAGGTGCTCGAGTCCATTAGAGATGAAAGTAGGTCTTGACATGTTATCAAAATCCAAACACACTAGACTCAGGCGAGATAACTCAAGTCCAAGAGGACGTTAGGGTGCATGCCCAACACCAGGTGAGTATATGCCTATGCATTGCATGGGCATATGCCTTGCATAGGTATGCACCCAGTGCACTGCATGGGCATACACCTTACATGGCGCCCATGTACTGGCCGTCCATGCGCCTATGAACTAGGTGCATAGGCTCGGACTATATACTTGATTCTATATTTATTGGGTGTTGTTTGAGTTTTTTTTTCCTCTTTTAATGGATTTATTTTCCACTTTAAAGGGGTTTTAGGTCTATTTTATTTTGATCAATTAGCAACCCCCAACAGTAGTGACATACATCCTGCATAGGTATGCATCCAATGCTCTTGATGGGTGGGCGTACATCTTGCTTGGGCTCGTGTTAACTCGAATCTGTGTTTTTTGAATTTTTTTTTAGAAGATTTTTTAGGTCCTCTTTGAGGGGTTCTTTTGGTCCATTTTGTGAGATTTTTTTTGTTCAATTTATTTGTATCCATGGCTCTTCAATCTGATTTGTTGCAAGAATAAAATTTTCATGCACGACATGGTAATTAGTGGGAACAAGTTTTTCTAACCACCTCTTTTTTTTTTTTTTTCTAAATCATTCAAATTGGATTTAAAGAGATTGTCGTACATCCATCAGATATCCAACTCAATCCAGTATTTTTGTTTTTTTAAAAAAAAAACAGATTATCATATATATTCTTTAATTATGTGTCGTGAGTCTCGTGACCCATGAGCCTTCGAGGTTCTAGGATGTAGTCTACCTACTTTTAAAGCATTTCCAAAACTAAAGTATTTTTATGGTAATTTGAGAACCTAAAAGAATCTAAGTTAGATTAGAACATAATTTTCTGAATGAGCATAAAATATTTTATCACATATATTTGAATGACCAAATACTTTTTTCTATAAAGAAATTAAAAGGTTTATTCAAACGAATACATTGATTTTAACACATAGAGTCGAATGAGCAAAATTGTGTTTTCACTTTAAAATATAAATACTCCATAATCATCATCTTCTAAAGGCGGAAGGAAGCCAAGAACATAATCAATTTTTATTTTTTAAAAGTAAGAAGCCTAGATCATAAACAATCTATTAAAGAAAGGATATATCATAGATATCAACATCATGAATCTCAACAATTAATTATTTGGGGGTAGAGAAGTCGCCTCCTGGTTTAATAGCTAACTTTCCAAGTAGTCAGACAAGTCTAATAAAAACTAAAAAATAAGATATATCATAGAACCTCCATTTCCAATACACTATACGTAGTGGTTCATGACCATTTTAGAGTTTATTTTTATCCTTATTTTTATATAAATCATTTAATTATATATACCTTAAGAAATTATAAATTAGCCCCTCCTAAATGTTTCCAGAATAAGAGGTTTTTAACAATAATATATAGTGGATTCTCATGTAATCTGGTATACGAACTTATCTTTTTTCACATTTAATGCATATTAAAATCTTCTAAATGTGAAAAAAGTATATCGAAACCATTTATTTTTGTATTTAGATAATATGCCCTGATATTAGAAAAAATGTATATATATGCTAGTCTAATAATATGAACTAAATTGAAATAATTCTGTAAATGATTGGGTTGAGTTTGTTACTCAAACAAAAACCTTATTATTAACTAGAAAACTATAATCTAAAATAATAATTAGTGTGTTAACATTTTAACATGTTTTTTTATTTATTAAAGCCGATATAACTCAATCAATTTTATAAAATATTGTATAACAATAAATTTATTAGAGGTTACATATCCTTAAAAAAAAAAAAATATCTGCGTATGCACACAAATATACTATTGATATAAATCAATTTAATTTGGCCATCCAAATCATGAGTTATCGAATTCTAATTTATAACGAACACACACCCCAATTTTCTAACATGGAAAGCATGTCTAATCAATTTTGGGCTTTAAACCCAACCCATAAACATGAATTATTTTATGCCCCGAAATGTGATAATGCAACTTCTACGTACGCCGAACCAACAACAAGATTCGAACTTAAGATTTCGAATTTAACGAGCCTTTGCCTACCAATCCCTTGGTTCTATAACAATGTTTCTTCAACACATCAATTTAAAATGATAGTATACTTTTCCAGAACAAGTTAGCACAATTTGAATTAAAATAAAACACTGCTTTTGCCAGGGGTCAACTTTGTATGGATGTCCATGCCCAAAAGTTTTCCGCGCATGGAATCTCAATTCTCGAGGAGGCGATCGAAGATCATTCAGAGATACAGCTTCGAGTGCTGAGCCAGCCCAATCCAGCCATATCTCGTCCTTTTCTTCTTCTTTTTTTTCAATTCTTCAATTTGAATCTTAATTACTAGTCAAAAACGGCTTCATAAACTAAACAAAAAATCTTGAAGACAAAACGTAAGAAAATTCAATTTCAAATGAAGATAAAAATAAACAATTTTAAATCCTCAAATAGAAGAAGTCGAAGCCAATTCTATGAGCACAACGTAAACAAATTGGAGAAGTGTATAAAGAATAAAGCTACTGGTGTTCCTAAGGTTTTCTAGAACAATCTAAATTGAGCTATAATTCTTCAAGTTTGGATCAAATTGAAGAAACAAAAATTTGAACTTGACTAATATAATTCTTTGAACATGACTTGACTGATAATCAACTCTATACAAAGAAAAGTGAGACGTGTTGTGACTGGTGGCTCCAAATCTTTAATTAGTCCACGTGCATATTAAAAAAAATTCTTAGAGGCGGCGGTGCATAATTCACCTCTTCCCGGTAATCCAATCGATTAGATTCTTGATCAAACATATTTTAGTAATTTTTACGCGTTTCTACTGGTAAATCACAAGAATACAAAAAAACAAAAAAAAACAATTAACCTTAATTAATAAGATAAAAACTATGATTTGCCACCTACCTTATCGATATCGTAGGTACATTGATCCCAGCCATAAAAGATGAAAAGTCTTTCTTTTTCATCGTCCCAAACAAAAAAAGACGTGGTAGCATTGAAAAATATTATTTTAGCTTGTTTATAATGTGAACAGCATAAAGGGTTTGAGGTTGATGGGGTTGGATAGAGAGGGTATCAAGATTGAACTCATGAAATTGTCACAGTAATGGACACATACCTTGCAACTAATTATTCTGCACTATGGTTTTGACTTCGGGGACATCTGAGATTGAGATAGAAATTTCTTCTATACTAAATTGTTTTTTAAAGTTTTTTTTTAAATATATTTAAAAAATTTAATATTTATTTTTATATCAAAACGATTCAAAAATATCAAAAAATATTAATTTAATATCTAACCACATAGAAAAACACTCGCTTAATTGAAGCAAAACTGAACTGATATAATTTTTTTTTCTCAGTTATTTACATTATTTATATACATTTTTCAGGCTTAGGTACCGGTTCATGTACCCTGAAACAGTGAGAGTTTGAATCTTTAAGTTGTTGATTAATGTATTGACTGATTCAATTAATCTCACCTTTTTTGTTGATTCGCTCTTTATTAAATTTGCTTTAATCTGCGAAGAATGTTTTGGAGCCTCTGTTAACCGTGGAATATATGCCATGATCAATGTTACAACTTGAGAGAGTGGAACTGATTAAAATAAATAAATAAATAAATGAATGAAGAATTGAAGAGCGGAGGCTCTCGATCAAAGTTTACTCAGGAAGAAGAACTTTTACTGTTATTGATTCTTGGTTTAAATTGATAGAAAATGACATCTGACATCATAGATGTCTCCCACCTTTCAAAGTGCATGCATTTAAGCAAGTCTTGTTGTTTGTTAATTCCCACATCATTGCCGCATCTATGAGTGGATGAGGGGAAACAAAATTCTACACTGCAACGATACAAGAAATTACTCTAAAAAGCATGGTGTTTTGCCTCTTCCCAAACAAAATTAAATAACTAGTTATTGATGTCATTGATATATTAGTTATTTTAAGATTAAAAAGCAAAAAATCAGTATTTTTGCATTATAATGCATAGTAAAATAACTATATATTCTATCTTTAGAATCAAAATCTTTTGAAACTAGTGTATATGGGCATTTTTGTATTTTCTATTTCTCAAGCGCGATGAAATGACTTAAATAATTTTAAAATAAGATTTTCTTCAACTTACATCTAGAGGTATTTTTATAATTTTCTTTAGGTTTTTGTTATTATCAAGTGATAGAGAGATAATATTGTAATTTTACAAATATAAATATTATTAAAAATAAAAGCGACTTAGTAGTGGTTGCACTCTTTGAGCATTGCTTGCAGCGGTGCCAGGCGACCAAACATTAAATTTAAAAGGCAATATTTGAATCAGCTCATCAATCTCTTCATTTCTAGACGGAGTGTGTTATCAATAGAACTTCAATTTTGTTTCACCAACCTTTTCTTTTTTAAAAAGTTAAGGTGTCCTTCAATTTATTTTTCCTTTTTGTATAACAACATAAGTAAGAGATGAAGCATATAACAATAAAAAGAAAAAAATAAGGTTTGATTTTGATTTTCCAAGGAAATGGAGGCATGGAGTTTTATCTATGAATTCTCAAAGTAGTCATTCAATTTATTTTTTCTTTAGATTTATCCCTTTTATTTTAATTACTATTTATTTTATTTAAAATAGGTTCATCCTTCAATATTTATTTAATTGGAGACTAGGCTCCATAATTATTTTTTATTTTCTTTGTATATGGTTTTTGTAATAATTTTAAAAATAACTTGGGTTATCTCGAGTTTTTTTATTTATCATTCTTTGTTAAAATTAGCTTTTTAAAAAAGATATTTTATTTTTAATTAAATTAAATTGATTGATTAAATATAAACATGAGATGTTCACTTCATTATAGTTTATTTGGTTTGATTAAATATAAGTAAAAAAACAGGTCAAGAGATTTCAATATTAACGTGTTAGCTGTCAAAAAAAAATTTCTCATAACTTGAATATTTTTTTTATGAAAAAAAATATTAAGTGCAGCCGGCAACCTAGCACGGGCCCTATAGCTAATAAAGAACTAAAAGGCGGGGTGAAAATGAAGTGCACTCTCTTCACAATTCACCATGGATTCAAAGTGGTGATTTTTTTTTTAAAATTTTGATCATCAAATATTTTCTCCTCGATTGAGTCATTCAATTGCAAAAATGATATGCAATTGCTTCTGATTTGTTAACTTGTATCAGAATTGAAAGAACGAGAAGTAAAGTGAAAAGGGCAACAAAACTAGGTTGGGGTTTCAAAATTGGCATTAAAAATTCACTTTAGTCATCCTACTTTTAAATGATCAATTTTTAGTCTTTATAGTTTTCTAAAATTCAATTTTGTTATAAATATTTTCTTATTTTTTATTTTTTAATTTGAGAGAGGAGAGAAAGTCCTTGGATTTTGGTGGTAAAGAGTCTCGATTGTCATTAATTTTGATCATTAAAAAATTAGATTTTGGTGTCAACAAATTCCATTCAATAGATGGTTTTCCCTAGGTGTTCTTTGTCTTTTTCATTGTTTGAGAATGTAAATCTGAGCTAAAGAGATTTTTTTAATTCAGATTGATTTCTAGGTTTTTAATTGATTTTATTGTTGTTTTAATTTTTGTTGTTTATGTAGGTATTTAGGGTATTTTTTAAAGTATAAAAACCTCCACCTCAGTTTTCGAGTAACCCTATAGTCACCAAAGTTTAGGGATGGAGATAATACATCGTTCATCTATTTTTTAATTTATTAAAAAAAAACAATTTGAGGATGAACGGCGTGTTCTAAAAAAAATGGTTTGGCATATGGGTTAGGCCTTTTTTATGAGCAAGTGTGTGGGTTAGCCTACATGCTTATCCTTTTTTTTTTATTATTATTATTTAATGCATTCTAAGTCTCTTAAATTAAAAGAGAAATAAAACACTTCTTTCCTTTTCATTTGATTATTTCTTTTTTATTTAACTTAAAATAAAAAAAATATCTTTTTGTTATTTAATTTAAAAAAAATTGGCATGTTTTTGTTATTTTATCCCCACATGTCTTCTTTTTTTTTTCTTAAAGAACTATTTTATACAAAAAAATCTCACACATTTAGTCATTGTATAATTAAATTAAAAACAATATAAAAGATAAAAGAAATTATTAAATTCGGTAAGATGCATGACCCGAGTCGTGCATTTTATAGGTTAACCTGGAATCACTCAAATTTTTTTTAATTAATATATTTTTTTATTAATTTATCATTCAACGTTGAGTTAATTGAGAATTAAATTTTTTAATTTGTTTAGATTTATTTTTTTGTAGAATTTTCACGGTCTCATTACCTGACATATGAGTTTCGCAAGGTAACTCAATTTGACCCAAATTGATGTAATATATTACCAAATTTTTATAAAAAAATGTGTTAAAAAAGTTACCATCTCAACATTAAAAAAAATATCATTCAATATACAACAAATTTTTAATTAATTTTTAATTTTAAGAAAACATATTAGCAAAATATTTTTTTTAATTTTAAAAAATAATTTATCTAATCCGTGATGTAGTGGAAACCAATGGTATAGTAATGATTATATATTGTTATATTACAATTTGTTTTGCCATATTTCCAACAAAGGAATATAAAAAATTTAATATTTTATTGATATTTAACATTTGTATTAAAATGACAAAACCGCCCTTTTATCATCTATGTTTATGGTAATTGGTTGTCTTACCCTTCATGCATTTCAAACTTGGTCGATTGGTATCAAAATTGAGAATGTCAGTCAAGTGGTCAAATCAATAATTGCACATTAGAAGAGGTCCAAATTTCTCCTTGTTGAAATTGATTATTGAATTTAGTTTTTTAAAATATGGTTTTTAATATTGTAATATTGTTTGAAATCAATAATTGCACTTGGACGAAATTATCTAAGAAAAAAAAAGAAGGTTCAATTTTAGCCTCTACATTTGTAAAAATACAATCTAGTCCCTCTATATAATTGATTGAGATGAATTGATCCGCATTTCATCTATTTTGGTGCCAATCGAGCAATTAAAAACACAGGGAGTAAGACCATCAATTGCCACGAACACAGAGAGCAAAAAGGTGGTTTTTCCAATATGACTAAAATTGATATAATCTTGATATTGTAGATTAAGGTTCTATCTGCTATATATAAATTTTACATATCGATTTAAATTATTTATTAATCTGATTCAAAGAATGTTACGATTATTTTTAGACAGAAATAATTTTCATTTGAATAGAAAAAATCGTTTTAAAATTTGATCAAAAGTCAAAATCTTTAATTTTCAATTTATTATTCTTACTTATGTCGTCTTTATTATTCAAAAGAGTTATTTTACTTCCAATTCGAATTATTTTATCGTAAATTGTTTATAGAAAATCCCTGTAAAAAATTTATTTTCATACTCTTCAGAAAGCATATCAAATAGAACCTAAAATATAATTTGCACTCCTTTTTAGTTTCATTTTCTCTTTCTTTTTTCAAATTGGCAAATATCTTTTGATGACCCAGTTTTGCAAATGCCAATACAATAGCAAGGGTGTAAATTATTTTTGTCGGATTTCAAACAATAGCAAGGGTGTAAATTATTTTTGTCGGATTTCAAACATTATGCTGGGAATATTCTGTAAGCAACGGGGAACTACCGAAGTTTCTAGCCGGACAGGTTGTGGGATGGCTCGAATAAGACCGCCGAGAATAGGTCGTTGGCTTAGTGGAAAGAGCACTGGTAGTGGGACCTTGACATGGACGCAAAGAGAATTGTGAACATCTACAAATCGACTATGTACCGTGAATCTGTTGGCATCATAGCTCGCCTAACTAGCAGTCAAGTAGTAGTGTCACTCCTGCCTTAATTAGATCCTCTTTTTTCTTTTCTTTTTTTAATGCTATTTGTGGTTACGAAACAGAATAAAAGGCCAAGCGGTGGTTGTTGAGGAAGGAGTAGAGACCACTGATGCTGTGTGTGTGTGTGTGTGTGTGTGTGTGTGTGTGTGTGTATAAACATATGTTACTCTCACTATCTGAACAGGTCAGGATCTGGAAAGAAAATGGGGAGTGGAAACCAGACGTTTCTTTTTCTTCCAAAGTTGATGTCAATCTTTACATATGAAGAACCTCCGAGTATCCTTTTACAATTCGTCTTTGTTCTGATTTCTATGGACATGTTGGATGGTATTTAATTATAATTTAATTAGTCTCTTTCAATTGGCCTTTTCCTTTTTCCTTTTCCAGCGGTGGAGGGCTTCTCATGCATTCAGATGCACAAAGATGCATGGTGTAAAAATGACGAGGACTAGCGCGCTGGCTAGCAAAGAAGAGATTTCTTCCCTTGTCGCATTGGGACAATAATTAAAAATTGCTAGACACACAAAATTCAGTAGTATCTGAACAAGGAAGAAAAAACAGATCGAAGAATATTTACAGATGAAAGTACTGCAAAATATATAGTGCCACATGAAAAACAAGATTTTAATGGTGTTCTCAGTCAAGACATAAGAATTTTCCAAATTTTATTGGATCAATTTGTATCTGAAAAGACCGCTCTCTTGAAACGGGATTTCCAAGAAGCTGCGTATCATGCGTGAACATCAAAGCTTCTTGTGCGTTAAAGAAGAGAAGAGGTGGTCACCATCCACAAAATAGTATCCATTCTTTCTGGGATACTTTCAAACATTCAACAATTATCTCCCAGTTTTGGCGACTTTGAAAATATTTCCTTGGGTTTCAAGGGGACGTGTATCCGGACCATTTCAAAATCACAAAATTAATTTTCAAAATCATGATCCATAGGCTCTATATCTAGGATAATAATACGTTCGGATCACCGATAGTAGATAAACAATCTTTAAGGAAAAGTTTGCAGCTCTTTTACTTGTTTTTTGTGAAGTAATATCTATTATACATGTATTAGAAGAAGTTTTCATCAGAGTTGACTGGAGATTATGATTATGATTATGATCACGAAATCAATTCACATGAATCCCAATGTTTCATAGTAAAAGATGAGAGAGGAGAGGCGTAACAAAACGCAACAACATCAAATCGGAAGTTACTAAGAAAGTCCCTATTGATGTGAATATAATCATGTACATTTCGTGTTCAAAGATGTTTTTCTTCTTTTTTAATTTTCTGGATATAAACTTTCAAATTAGTATTTAGAATTTAGAATTTAGAATTTTTTTATTCTCTGAATACACTAGATCAATTATTAAGAATCTACCCTTAAAATCGCTCAAAAAAAATTCATCTTGATTAATGAATAAAGTTGTTTTAAACACTATTCAAATTCGGGAAAAAAAAACAAGAAGAAACTAGGTACTCCTCCAATAACGCTATTAAATCAAAATGCATTTCCCCTGGGAATTCTGAATTTAACTCGAATAAAATACAAAATATTTCTTTTAAGGTATTCTTGTTGTTTTATTATGCAATAAAAAAAATACTTATTTTTCCTCGCTTGATTTATAAATAACAAATAAATCATGTGAAACATTTCAATATTTTTAAAAGTCAGTGCAAAGTTTTTTAAATAAAAAAATAAAAATATTATTACACTATTCCAGAAAACAATATCTTAAGTTTTGTTAATAATGATCCCTCAACTCCGAAACTATTAAACTTTGAATTTTTTTTTTATTTTTTTTTAACTCTTTTAGTATTGTAATTTAATCCATAATCTCTTTTAGTATTGTAATTTAGTATTGGAAATTGAAAACCACAATTAATCAAGTGTGTTAGATATATAGGATTAATTTTTTTTAATATTATATATATTAACAAGTTTGGTTTTTTTTTTCCATGTATTAAGCTTATGTTCAATAAGTTAGCTCAAAACATATTATAGATTATAACAAATAATTTTAGCTTAATAAACCAACTAAATCAATTGACTATAATAAAAGAATCAATTGAGAATATATATATATAACAATAAATTAAGTTTGTTGTTATATAATATATGAGTTACGTCAAGTTTTAAAAAATTTAATGCATTATTTAAATTGTAATATTTATATTTTAGATTTTTTAGTTGGCTATTGTTTATAATATTTATATTAACTAATTTTGAATAGATAAGTTTGGAAAATAATGTAAATATTAAATGAAAGGTTTTTTTTACACCTCGAATTTTCCTATTCTTTCTCATAATCGGGATCGTGACAAATCAGGATTGGCTGCTGCATGTGCCCTCGAAGATGGTCTACTCCATAGTCTCCACTTGAGAAGCCATCTCTTCCGTCGGTAAGTTACTTTGCTTCGCTGCCATGGCTTGACCCAGTCCGATTTAAGATCTGGGTTCAGGGTTTTGACTGGATCGCTCAGGTCAATTTTTTTTAAATCAAAACGATGTTGTTTTAGTAAATAATAAAAATCAATAAGTTGCAACTGAGTTTTGACCTGATTTTGCCGGGTCAACCAGATCACCGGATCATATCAGATTTTTATTTTTTTATTTTTTTAACCTAACCCGATTCCAATCTCGAGTCTTCAATCAACCCGGCAAACCAGAATGGTTTCAAAACTATGCCACCCAACAAATCTGAGACAGACAAAAACTTAGATCATTGGGATGATGTCATCACAAATGCCGTTCTGACCTGGCAATCTATCTTCAGTTGACAAGTCAGCAATTTTAGCCCATAGGCGATGCGGATCCCACACTTAATTAAATGATTAAACATATTGCCATCATATTCACTTATGGCCCAACTTCTTCGTTGTTTAGGATATTTTGTTTTTTTTTTTTATGAATAAGACTAGCTTTTTAAATTGAGATTTAATTATTTTTCAAGTGCTAATTTTCATGTAGAATATCCACGTGATGTATTCACAAAAGATTTTCTTACAATCTTTTTTTTAAAAAAATTGAGATCTTGCATAATAAATAAAGAGCAAAATAACTTAATTGCAAACAAATATCAATTGAAAAAAAAATTAGATTAATTTAGATTGTATTTGTTTTTCCATTTAAAAATATTATTATAAACAAATATTTAAAAAAACAGTGCTATCGGATATCAATATCTTACTCAGGAGATCACTTTTCTTTACCATTTTAGGTAAATACTTCATTCACTCTAATGACTGTCAAAGCTCAAATTCCTGCCTACCTGACTGCCTCACTTTGTTGGGATATACTTTATAAAGTGCACAAGACTTCAAATTTTGCATACCCCAAAAGACATCAAGAAAACAAAGAGGCCACAGAAAACACAAACCAAAAATCCCCAACCAATTCAAATGGATGCCTCCATCTTTCACTCTGCAAATTCTGATTTCTCATCCGAATCTTCTTTTAGATCACCAGACTCTTTTTATAGCCAATCTTTTAACCAAAGTTCTCTCCCTTTCAATGAAAATGACTCCGACGAAATGCTTCTTTTTGAACTAATCTCGGAGGCCACTCAAGAAACATCAAGAACAACTTTCTGTAATCGAATTGTTAAGGAAGAAGAGGTCAGTTCAGTTGCCATAAAAACTCCCGACAAGGAAAAGTCCTACAGGGGTGTTAGGAGGCGGCCATGGGGCAAATTCGCAGCAGAGATAAGGGATTCCACAAGGAATGGCATAAGGGTATGGTTAGGCACATTTGACAGTGCAGAAGCAGCTGCTTTGGCTTATGATCAAGCTGCTTTTTCGATGAGAGGACCTGGGACTATTCTAAATTTCCCAGTTGAAAGAGTAAGGGAGTCGCTTAAGGATATGAAGTGTAGTCATCATTATGAGGATGGGTGCTCACCTGTGGTGGCTCTAAAGAGAAAGTACTCCATGAGAAGGAAATTGGGAAGCAGGGGCAAGAAAGAGAGGAATGCAAGGATAGAAAATGTAGTGGTTTTGGAAGATCTAGGTGCTGATTATTTGGAACAGCTGTTGAATTCATCTGGAAAGGCTGCGAGTCCTTGGTGAAGTATCTTGATTTTATATATTTCATTTTTTTTTTCTCCTTCCATGAAATTTATTGAAATGGTAGGATTGATCATATGCTGAATCTACATGTGTATTTTTCTTTTTTCTTTTTTCTCTTCTCATTTCTCCCTTTTTCCCTTGTAAAGGGATTGAAGATTGTTGTATCTCTCTTGTACGTGGGCCTAATATACCACATAAATAAGTATCAATGGAACAAAAAAAAAAAAAAAAAAAAACGAGGTGACTGCTGCCTTTCGTTGAAATACTTTTTTAACATGGTTCCACTGAGACTCGGCTAAACAGAGTAAAAAATTGCTTCATTCTCTGTTTTGGGTAAAAATACCCAGATCTACACAAAGTTAAGTTGCACTGCTACAGTTCAACAAGGCATTCGTCACCAAAATTTATTGATAAATAAAACTAGTGTTTTCAAACACTAATTAAACATATTCGGGCTTGTTAGTAATTGTGGTAGTGATTATAATTTAAAGTGTTTTTCTGTTTAGAAATGTATCAAAATAATATATTTTTTTAATTTTAAAAAATTATTTTTAAAATCAGCACATCAAAACAATCTGAAAATATATAAAAATATATTTTTATCTATACATTGACCTATGTCAACCCGTGTTGACCTTCCCGATTTATGACCTGGTTCTTGCCCTGGTTGACCCCTGAGTTGGGTTTTAAAATTACGATAATAATAACTTTTATTTTTATACTGATTCGGGTCAACCCGGGTTGATTTCTTAGTCTATAATGGGGTATTGCCCTGTGTTGACTCCAGAATCCAGTTTTAAAACTATAATAATAACAATTTTTATTTTATATTGACCCAGGTGAACTCAAGTTCATCCTCCTAACACGTGACACCAGCCTTGCCCTATGTCGAACCTCAAGTCGGGTTTTAAATCTATAATAATAACTATTTTTGTCTTTATATTGACTTGGACCAATGATCAACCCTACTCGTGACTCGGGTCTTGCCCTGGATCAACACCTGAATCAGGTCTAAAATTATGATAATAATTATTTTTATTCTAATACTAACCTAGGCCTCTACCATTAACTCGGACTTTGTCCCGAATCGACCTCTAAATTAAGTTTTAAAACTATAATAATAATTATTTTTATTCTTCTGCATCTTTGTTTGATAGTTTTGGAATTGAAAATTTTTTACAAGGATATTTAGAAATAAAAAATATTTTATTTTTAGATATATCTTCTAAAGTATAGAAACTCATTTTAAAATTATTTTAGAAATAAATTTATTTTTATATCTTTATTTATATTTCTTTAATCAAACAGATTTCTTTTTCATTGATTTTTATCCTAAAACAGTAACTAGACAATACTTTTCGTCCTTTGAAAAATCAATGTGCACGTGTTAATCGAATTTCAGTCATGAAGGAACATTCTTGTTGGGTTATAAATAATAAGAAAAAATGGTAAGCAAATGGGATAGATAGGCATTCGAAAAGATAATAATATCAGCAATCTTCGAAACTGACAAGTGGCGGACCTATGCAAATTGCAAAGTATCTCTGTAAACAGGGGGCAGTAGAATAAGAAAAGGGTCTTACGTTTCATCTTGAAAACACTGTTAGGGTCTAATTTGAGTTCAAGACTCGAGAAAATAACTCTTTACAGCTAATGATATTTGGATTAGGTGGAGTATGGCTACCACTCTTCGTTAAGAAACAATTCTTTCGACGAACAGGATAGTATTTTATTGTTTCATCGTCCCTATCTTCTACTCGTTCCACCGAATTTCCTCTTGTAAAGCAATATTAACAACGTACTTTGCAGGTTGAAAATTTTATTTCCTCGTCGGATTGTGATCTAATCTACTATTATTCGGAGGCGTCTTACATTTCGAATTGTGATTTAACTAATTACAATATCTAATTAACGTCATACTCTCGGCCTTACAAATTAGTTATTAGCAATCAGTAAATAATCAATTCATCTGTTGATAGTTTCTATTCAAGCAAGCATCTCTTCTCTGGTTTCGTATTTTCTTTTCGAAAGATTGTCGAAACAACTAGCCTGTAAGGCAAATATTTATGAACCAAGAAACTTCGGCAGCAAGCATACCATTCGTCACGTGGTATTTGATTATTCCAAATTCAACACCAAGATTAAGAGTCACGAGTGGTCAATATCTACTCATTCAACGTGGATCGTTATTTGTCTTCAATTTGATACAATTGAATGGTCACTTTGACAGGTAACGGATATATCACTATCCTTGCTCCTCGGTTAACTGAACTTGGCCATGTATTTTTAAGGAAAGAGACAATTTAGGTTTTTCTATCTCACTCTTTGTCTCAATTCTGTTTTCTTTTTCTTTTCTCACTCAAAACTTGAACAAATGTCAACAAGACATGAGCAGGCATGTTCAGTTTTTCCCTCTGGAATATGAACACACGGAGTGCACTTCGATTCTTGAAACTCGAATTTGAAGGTGAAACCTTATCTCTTCTCCATGCTTCGCAAAAGTTAATATCACTTGCAAATTAGTCTTAATAATGGTCAATTTCTTATGATGGATCTGCTAAGTGTCTATTTATTTTTGCCTTTTAAAATTATTTTTTGATAAAATTTAAATTTGTTTTTTGCTTTAAATTATATATTTTTAAAATATTTTTGGATCGTTTTGATATCAAAAATAATTTTTAAAAAATAAAAAATATTTTAATATATTTTTAAATTAAAAAAAATTAAAAAAACAACTAGTATTATATTATATTTTTAACTATAGATTTTTCTCAATTTTAGTGGCTAATATTTAATAACGTGTCAACTTCTTCCTGCATTGATTAATTTCCTAGCTATTTCATTTTTAATTTTTTGGGGCCTAGTGACCGCTAAGTTTATGATTTTATTTCCAGTCGGCATTCTGTTCATGGACTTTTTTTTTAAAAAAAAAAGCTTTTCTCTTTGAAAGTACTTTTCTAGGGATGTAATTGTTTCTCATAAAAGAAGTCTCAAACAATGTATTTTTCCTATCTGTTAACATTAGAAAATTCCTAGAAAAGATTTATTTTATGTTTTTACTTCTAATAATCGTAGTTGTGTTTAGCATAGATTACCACGTGTCCAAGTTATTAGCTTATTGGTTTGCATTGTACCATGGGTCTGAACAAATTAATCAGACGTGGCTAACGTGTACTTCAAAAGAATTTTTTTAAAATAAATTCAAAATTAGATTCATAGTTATATTTTTAAATAGTGAGACAATAATATATGAGATGATATCTTTTGAAAATAGTAGCATATTAAATAGACCCAGGTTAATTTGTCAAATTCACAATTCAGGTCATGAATCTGTGATAATCTATAAAAAGCAAGTTGATATAAATTATAAAATCTAATTTTCAATCAACTTAGTATTACAAAGGTGAAAGTGAAAAAATAAATTATGTTAAAAAAGGAATTAAAAAAAGACCCGAGAGAATTCCAGTTAAAATGTCAATCTAGTGATCTAGGTCATGCACCCAACTGGGTTCAATAACTTTTTTATGAAATTACTTGTTATTTAATTGTATGATAAAAAATAGATGCTCACAAAATTAAAAACTAAACAAATATTAGGATGTTTGTCCAAAACCGCGATAGTCCCAAGAAAAACAAGCAAAAACAGATCACAGAGACCAATTAAAAAAAAGCAAATGATGAATAATAAAATTAAAAAAAATAATAAAAAAAAAGCTCAATGTCAAACAAGAAAATTAAAAAGAAACTGAAAAAAAAAACTAGGCACGTGGGACTTAGTGACCCGGCATGCCTAAGAATTTTTTTAAAAAAAGCTTAAGCAAGTGATCCTGTCAACTCATGGGCGTTAGCCTTAATTTTTTTTTATTAAATTAGATTGGAGACGTGTTGTCCGCTCATTTTTCTTTAAAATGACACAAACCACGTGTCATGTATAGTTCATGGTATGACCATCAAAAAGTGACAAAAATCTAATTTGTAACTATTTTTTACTTGAAAATACCTAAAAATACGTTAGATATTTGAACAAATTCATTAATGGCTCTAAAACAACCAAAATATTAGCAAGAAATTCAAAACGAACCTAGAATAAAAAAAACTTTTCTTAGCTTATATCTACCTTTTCAAGTAAGATAAAGGCCAAAGAACATATCAATGGAATTCCTCTCATCAAATAGGACTTGTTAATATCAAGATCGATCTTTTTCATGGAAAGAATTAAGCCAACCAAAACTCTCTTTCTTTCATGTTTTTGGAGACCCCTCTTTCCTCTCTCAAGCTCAAAAACTGAAATATAAAGAAAATGAAATGTTGGAATAAAATGTAAAAATTTTGTTAAATAGGATTAAAATGAAAAAAAAAAAACTTTAGGGACTAAAAAGCTAAAAATGCGCCTTTGCTACACTATTTTAAAAAAAAGTCTTGGATTTTGTTTGGGTGTCAATTTTGATCTTTATACTTCTAATTATGTTTAATGAAGAAAATTAAAGTTGATTTTGTGTGATCAAACATCATTTAACACCAAAACCTTCTTTCAACATCGCAACATAAAAAAAAAGGGAAAACATTGCTTCAATCTAAATTGTTTTTATATGCGGTGAGCAGTATTTAACTTACACCTTTTAGTTTTTTTTTTTAATTTCAATCCATAACTCCGTCTAATTAAATAATTAACT
>Ga0325405_1001896_pt1 | contig 21514 bp, 8 predicted proteins | sample PopdelMetagenome_21_FD_205663 | JGI IMG/M metagenome (GOLD analysis project Ga0325405, IMG submission 205663) | Populus deltoides microbial communities from Bellville, Georgia, United States - Xylem-Control-R2 | ecosystem: Host-associated > Plants > Phyllosphere > Stem > Wood/Secondary xylem...
AAAAAAACTCATGATTAAAAGGGATTAAGAGAAAGAAGACCAAGACCATGACAAGAGGGTCTGACAAAATACCAAGTCCAACCCCCGTGGTTATTGTTACGTGTTAAATCTAAATATTTTTGGATTCGACAAGATGTCAAACTCAACTTTCTTTTGGGTTTAACTAAGCACCAGATCCATATGCCTATGAGTTTGGCAAGATATCAAAGCCAATATTCTTTTGAGCTCGATTATGTGCAAAGCCCAAACTTCTGTGGATTTGACAAGATCTCAGATCTAATCCCCTTTAAGCTTGGCTATACATTAAAACCCAGACATTTGTGTGTCTGACAAAATGTCGGGACTAGCGCCTCTTTGGGCTAAGGATTTCTTTGGATACAAGCATCCAAAGTAAGAATTTAGAATCACAATCTCTCTACACTCTACCTGTATAAAAAGTTTTTTAAAAGTCATTCATGCATCAATTAATATTAATGTTTATTATAAAAGATGATTCCATCAATATTAATATCATGTATATATTGATGTAGGATCGTCTTTTATAGACACGTGATACTTTTATCAATTTTAATGTTGTTAAAAAAAACACTACAATCAACATGAAAGTTGATTGTAAGGGTCTTTCTCGTACTTGGATATGAAGAAGGAAAAGACATAGGACTCATCGTGCAAGAAAATAAAAAATTAAAAGTTATAAATATACTTTGAATAATCTAGGTAGGAGATTTACAATTTTCACTCGTTTACAACTTATTTTCAGCATTTATTATACATAAACTAAGAACAAACTTTTTTATTTTTAAAATTTAATATTTATTTATTGTAGCTCTTTATAATAAAATTATTGATTTAATCATTGCATGTTCCAAAATCCCTAAAAATGGATTGTTTTGCAACTTATGTCACCAACTTTTACAGTCCTCAATTATACAGAATTGAAGATTAGCATGAATACATAATTATCCATTATCCAAACATGGTGAAAAGTTATTTTTTAGATTTTTAGAGCATCGTAAATAATGTATTTATTTAAAATGATGATAATTTTATTTAACCGACACGGTCATACAAGAATACATCACGACGGAGCAAAAATCAATTGTACATAGTCGCAACTCAATGTAACTCAGAATGAGAACTCATTCATTGTATTCATGCAAGAGTATCATTAATCTACAAGCTTGTTCTAAGATTTTAATCATACAATCCATCAAAAAACATGTAATGATATTGAACACTTGTGGTGTTAGAACATTCTTGTGTCGTAGATATGTAAGACGTACGCTTTTATTTTGCCATAAACGTATTTATCAACTACCTTTCCCAGGAGCTCAATTTTGAGGTAAAATAATTACATTGTAACATGGGCCTGCAAAATGACAAACAACAACTTAAGTTTAGGGCCGGACTAAACTAAACCCAGTCAGAGCCGCTAGATCCAACCCAGAGATAATATGAGTCCGACATGACCCAATATCAGATAAGATCTGACGGCTAGGATTAACTTTCTGATACATAAATAAAAACTAGGGCATCCCGCCTCACAATATTAAGCCTTGGAGGAAAGGAGAGGGGGCCGTTTTCGACTTCCACTGCCACACAACAATGGGTAAGAAAGCCCTCGTAGATTCTGCTATTTATTGATCTCTTTTCATGTTTCAATCTTTAACGCTGTCTGTGTAGTTTCTTGGATGATTCTATTTATTTATTTGGTTTAAAAATGAGCTTGATTTGATGGCTTTTTAGCTTACAATCTGATGATTTGATGAACATGAAGTTGTTGATATTATTGAACTTAATGACTGATGGGGTTTAAATAATTCGTTAAATCATGTCGAAAAACAGAATGTCTTATGCTGGTTAGAGCTTTCATCACTGCTTTTTTGGCCACTTGATATATGAAATAGGCCTATCAAGCCGGGTTTCTTTCCTGGTCTTTTGGTATTTTCGTTGCTTGAATACTACTAGAGTTAGAATAGAAACATGGGTTTTGGTTGTGTTTATGATTTTTGAATTCTGGGATCTGGGGTTTAATAATGAGTGTGGTGATGTTTAGGGGCTTATAAGTATGTTTCGGAGCTATGGAGGAAGAAACAGTCAGACGTTATGAGGTTTCTGCAGAGGGTGAGGTGCTGGGAATACCGGCAACATCCTTCAATTGTGCGTGTCACTCATCCTACTCGTCCTGATAAGGCTCGCCGTTTGGGTTACAAGGCAAAGCAGGTGAAGCTTTTGTTTGCAGTTACTTTCATCTATGTAGTTTGCCATTCATGGTGCTGGTGACTGAGTTAACCATCACTTTATTTGGTGCTGGTGACTGAGTTAGCAATTACATTATCCGGTGTGCATCTACTTGGTGATGATATACATTGGATTTTCAGGGGTACGTGGTCTATCGCATTCGTGTGAGACGTGGTGGAAGGAAGAGGCCTGTTCCTAAGGGTATTGTTTATGGCAAGCCAACAAATCAGGGTGTTACACAGCTCAAGTTCCAGCGTAGCAAGAGATCTGTTGCCGAGGAGCGTGCAGGAAGGAAATTAGGTGGTCTCAAAGTTCTCAACTCATATTGGATTAATGAGGTTTGTTAGAAGTTCATTTTTACTTGCTCTTTCAACTTTCCATGTTATGTTAGGAGGCAATAGGTTTACAATATGATTTATAATGACTTGATGAGGACCCTGTTTTTATTAAGCATGTTTGATGTTCAATTGAACTAAGAATGTCCCAATGATATTTACATAAGATGGTCATAACATGATTAGCCTGTGTTGCCTCTCTAAGACTTATCGAAACCCTTTTCATATTTCTTAGGCTCTATATGTGTTGGCTTGTACTCTAAAGCTAATTTAACCTTAACCTTTCAGGATTCCACTTATAGATATTATGAAACTTCTATTCATTGTGTTTGAATGCTTGAATGCAAGGGTGTATGACTATCTTTTGAAACTTGTGTAGACCCCATCTGGTGCAAGCACATATGACAGTCATGTGAAACTGACAGTCTTCAGTGTTTGAAATAATAATTACTTGGCAAGCGAGATCAGAGGTGATAAACCTGTGTTGGCTATTGCCAACTCTTGATTCCTCCTCATCTCTCTTAGGCTCCATACATGTTATCTTGGAGTTTTTTTTTCAAGCTAACGCCACAATTGTTTTTTTAAAAAACTAGTATTACTTGAAAAATAATTAGCAAAATAGCATAATTGATGAGTTGCCCTAGTGAATAGGGCAATCTATAAAATAATTAGCAAAATAGCATAATTGATGAGTTGCCCTAGTGAATAGGGCAATCTATAGTTGTCTTCTTCTCAACAACGCAATTTAATAGGGTATGCTGTTTAACTTTTTGAAATATATAAAAAAATTTGGTTTTGTAGTTCAATTTAAAATTTTAAATAATACTTATCATCTTCACATCAAATCAAACAACTAATTTATTATTGATGTCATTTTATTCTCAATATTTATTTGTTTTTTAATAAGGTCTATATCGGAAATTTTTTCCTAAATTTTTTGAGTTATCACAACAACTTATTTATCGATGTCATTTTATTCCTATTTTTTAAAAAATATTTAAATAATACCTGTCCTCTTTAATTCAAAATAATTAAACATTTTCATTTTATATCATTTTCAATTTAAATTTCAATAAAACTCAGTTTGTCAAATTTAAAAGGATTTAAAATATAAATAATTAGTTGTAGTCAATTTAAATTTCATTCCTTGGTGAATTAATTAATTAATAGTATATGATAAAATCCTATTGAAATTTATGCTTTTCAACATCATTTTTATTTTAAGTCCATTTCAATTTGACAAACCAAGGAATTTTATTGAAATTTAAATTGAAAATGATTTTAAATGAAAATGATATTATTTAGAAAATTTTAAAAATGGAATAAAATGACTTTAAAAATCTTTTGTTTTGATAACTAAAAATTTTTTGGAAAAAGTTTTCTGAGAGAACTGTTTTAAAAAATAGATAAAATAAATATTGAAAATAAAATGATGTCAATAAATCATTTGTTTTGATTTGCAAAGGATAAGTATTATTTTAAATTGAATTCCAAAACAAATTTTTCATATATTTCAATTTGTTATCTTCTTGTTGGGAAGAAATCTATGTGGTTGTGCTGATTTCAATATGGCAGTTCAATTTTGCTAATTATTTTTCAAGTTGTGCTAGTCAAATTTTTTGGTCAGGTGTTACTTTCAAAAACTTTCCTGTAGCTGATTTAACTTTTCACTTTTCAGGATTCCACTTACAAATATTTTGAGGTCATCCTGGTCGATGCTGCTCACAATGCTATTCGCAATGATCCAAGGATCAACTGGATCTGCAATCCTGTCCACAAACACAGGGAGCTTCGTGGTCTCACATCTGCTGGAAAGAAGTACAGGGGTCTCCGAGGAAGGGGACACTTGCACCACAAGGCACGGCCTTCCAGGAGGGCAACATGGAAAAGGAACCAAACTCTTTCTCTCCGCCGCTATCGGTGATTGCACGGACATGTATTTGGTGCTTTTGTTTCTGTGCGGACTTGGTGCTTTCTTGAAGACTTTGCCATTGAGAGATTATTATGATAGTTTATTACTGTTTGTTTAGTACTTGCTGCGTTGGATGTAGCCGTATTTTGATACAAGTTTGTCTTGTAAGACTGGATATCCTTGACTTTATTGCAGTAGATTTTTGTTGTTGGATGATTGGATCGCCGTCTTTGACGTATCTTGCTTATTTAGCTGAAGGAAACGCAGAGGATTTGCTTTTGAGATCAATTTTATAACTGGTTCTTTGATTGAAATGATGCCCTACCTAGAGAGGAGAAAACATCGCTATATGGTCCGGAGATTTTTAGGTTTTAATTAGAATCATGTCATTCGATTATGGTTTTTCATCTCTTTCTTTGTATCTTATAAGGGATTCCTTGCGATTATTAATTGGTTTTACGTCAGCGATGGAGGAGGAAAAATTGTATGTTTTTCTTCTTTTTAAAGCTAACTTTTCGTCTTGAATTCTGCTGTGATCAGCCAATACCCCTCTTAGGAAAAAAGGTCGGCAAGAAACCTGAACTCCCTTGTGCACGGTTAAAGGTCTGGCTCGTCCCTTTCTTCGGACAAATCTCACATTCTATCAGTGTTTGTTCTGAGGGGCTTGTTTGAATGTTTGCCATTGTCGTGACGTTGTCATGCACTGCAAGTTCAAGTTGTGCGTACAAGTAAAAACAATGGTAATGTTATTTTTTTATTGGAAAACACAATGGTAAATGACTATTGTACTCTTAAAACATTATATTTTAACTTGATAATAATAGGTTCTTATGATAAAATTACTTGCTTTTTGGCCAAATCCAAAAGGACGGGTGAATTTGAGGAGTTGCTTCTTATGATGGATCATGTTATTTCTAGTTTAAAGAGATTAAAATCCAAAAGAAAATGGTTAAAAAACAAAACATTTTTTTTTAAAAAAAAAAGTTGTATTCACACTTCATAGCTCAGACCATGTGGTTCCCTGGCTAACTTAATCTTCGTGGCTTCACTCGTATGAAGCTTCGTAATATATATATAAATGACGAGGAATCATTATTCTCTCAGTGAATTTCTATTGTATCGTTGATCTCTTCAACCGTAGTACAGAACTGAAATCAGAGCCCCTCCCTCCACTACTGGAAAGAATGTTCATTCTAATGCAAGAGATATGTTACAATAGATGACGAAAGCTCCAACCACAAGCTGTGCCTGAGCGAACTTTATAGGATAAAATTGAAATCAATAAGCTTTAACACCATTCACAGCTCTAATAACGTTACAAAATGACGAGCTAATAAAGGTTATTTGAACTTATTTTGGAAGCTACTCAGTCCCAGAATACATGAATCTATCATATGTTCTTACAATAATCTGAGACAGTAAAAGGCCTATATTTCATCTGCCTTTCCTAGTCTTTCAAAAACATAAAAAGTCTAACAAAAAAATTCCCTTTGTGTGGTAACTATGTAAAAGCTTCTCGTTGTTTTGTTGGAAGGTCTAGATCCGGTTCAGATTCACTAAGAGGAGAGAAATAGCGGTCCACCATGTCCTCAGACACTTGTTCCAAGCTTGGAGGATTCCACTGCATGTTTCAAAATGCATGATGATACAATTACTTAATGCTAACACGCCTATTATTTAAATAAATGGTGCTAGGGTTGCTATATTTGAACTAATGATTTCAATAATCCATCAGATAACCTTTCTAGTAGTGGAGTACATTATCTTAGAGCTACATTCTGCAAATAATTAGGATTGTCAAATTCCATCTTGGTATACAAGTAAACTTTCCATTCATACCTTCGGTGCCAAGTCCTTGTCCACCATTCGTGCCCGAACCCCCTGACAAGGTTATAAAAACACAACACAAAATTAAATGGTAATGACTAAAGATTCTGAAATATTATTCAATTGAAAGATAGATTACATTTCATACCTCACAAAAATCACCAGAGATTCGCTTGGATATTCCTTGTAGGCTCATTCGATATTCACGGACCAAGCACTGATCAAGTGTCTGAAATCTACCTTCTTGTATCTGAACCAGTTGATGTTTGTAGCTTAGATTATAACAAAGAAATGATTGTAGAAGAGAGAGTCAGCCAGATGACAATGGTTCAAGGACTCACAGATCTCAAGGCAACCTTCAAGCTCAATGGTGACGCTTCTTTAAGTCTTCTTAGAGTGGAATTGAACCATGGATCATTTGTTTCAGCAGCTTCCCTTTCCTGAGAGAAATGGTTATCTAAAATCATGATAGCAATTTTTGCTGGAAAAAAGATAATTAGAATTTATTAGCATAGGGCCAGTGTGTTGTCATGGGTCTGCTTAGAAAAATTGTTATAATAAATTCAATTAAAGCTCAAATATATTAAAATCAAGTTTGAAAAATATTTATATGTGCAAATGAAGTAAAAAGTTTGCATATCGAATCGAAATCTATAGCATCAAGATTTGTTTTTATTTTTCTATTTATTGCATGTATTTAAAGAAAACCAAAAACCCATGACAACCCTTTTTTTGAACTCAAAGCTCATTTAATTTTTTATGGACAAATCTTGTCATCCCACACATTAATTTACTCTATTTTTTTGGATTTAGAGTTTGTAAACTAAAATGAAAAATTTTAAATAAAAAAAAGCCTTAACATGTAGGGAATGCATTGAATAAATTTAAAGTCGGTGGACTGAAATAAAAATGAATGTAAAAATACCTGATATATGATTGTGAAGGGACCAAATCACATATTAAAATTTTACGGATTAATGTGAATTTAATTACAAAAACCACATAAGTTTTTTTGGGAAAATTGCATGGATTTGACCTGTATTCTTTAAGCTAAAAGCCCGGATCGCTTTAGATTTAGGGATGATATTGCCTAAATTAAAAGTTGAAGGACCAGAGTGAATAAAATGACAAAAATCACTTAAATTGTCTGAGAAAACTACGTTTTGGGACTTTATATGCATTCATTACCCTTTTCACCTAGAAGGAACTGTAGGATCCATGTTTCCTTTTAGTAGCTAGGATATTTATAATTTTTAACAATTAGCGTTTATTTCTTCCCCTGGGGTGGGGTGGGGTTGGGGGAAGGTATGGGGGAAACAATGGCTTTTCAGGGGAATCTGTTCAGCAAGCTGCATTTTAATGGGCAGTACTTGGGCTTTGCTAACGGCTCTTCCAAGATAAAAGCTGACAGGACCATCACTCTTTTCAGTCCTTCACAAGGAGTCAAAAGAAGGGGCTGCTGGAAAATCTTCAAGATTTCCCACCCCAGAAGGTTTTTAACTCAGTTTATACCCACAAGTGAAGGAGTTCTTTCCTTCCTTTTTATGCACCCACCCTTTGCACGTCATATCTGTCTGCTTAGTCCTTTGTCTCCAAATTCTTTCTCCCAAAAAAACCAATTCAAAGGAGCCACAACTGGATAAGGTTTATTTTCTTCGATAATGATGAAAAAGAATGCAAAGCGTAAAACTTCCAATTGTTCTCGGGGAGCGATCTATATAAAAAGATTCTATCACGTGAACATTTGATTGGATTTGTTGTTCTGGGTCAAGGAAAACATGTGACTATCAGAATAAAATCTTACCAGAGCATCAAAGATTTCTTCAACTGTGTCATGGCTGAAACATTTATCGACCATTGCAATCCTAAACAAACAATACAACATAAGGTCAACTGAATAGATTATCATGTTGTTAAACACGAGTAGCTTCTTTTTTTTTCAGGGGGAGGGGGGATTAGGTTTTGTTGCGTATGCTACGAAAGGCAAATGTTATTTTACAGTAAAACAAGAACATGCTACAGAATGAAAATGAAAGACAATATATTACCTGTGAAGTACACTCATCTTATCTGGATAGACAAGGTCGCCATATTGTTCTAAAGAAGTTTCAATGACAGAAGGATCATCAGTGACCAGTTTCCCAAAATGATGTTCAACTAAATGAAGTTTCTACAGGATCAAAACAAACAACATAGGATAATGTCATACAATCAGGACAGAGAAATAAATCAAGATAAAACAAGAAAAGGTTTCACCAGTATTAACTTCGCTATTCGTGTAGTGTGTAGCTAAGCCACAAGCAATCATTTCTGCTCCATTAAGCTTTTCTCCGGTTAAAGCCAAGTACTCACCTGCAAACAAGAATACACCTTATGCTATACTCATACTAGAGTATTTAAAGTATTAAAAAAAACACTTTTAAGTTGTGGTTTTAAAAAGATAAGTTTAAAAAATTGTGTTTTCTTAAAATTGCTATGAGATAGATTTTTGCATGCAAAATAAATAAGAAACAAGTTACTTTAGCTTTCTACAAAACCAATGTTTGAAACGCAATTATGTATGGCGCCCGGTGCAAAAGGCAGAAGCTAGTTGGCTAACCAAACATTTTTTTCTCTGTGGTTAGGTAAAAAGCAAAAGCTACCAAAATACCAAACAGTCTCAGTTGCTAATCGATGAAGTGAGGCTACAGACAAGGATGTTTTCATTTAAGCCCATAAAAAAGGGATTTAATAATACTACCCAAGAAAGAAAAAGTACTGCAAGAGTACCTAAGTGACCAGGTAGATGTGAGAGGAAGAAGGATGCTCCAGCATCAGGGTGGAATCCAATCAGAGTTTCAGGTGTGGCGAAAACCTACATGAGTTGCAAAATTTATATAGTCGTAAACAATTAATTCAAATAGATATGCTGAACAAGTCACTGATTCTGCACTGCTACACATTCACATCACTGGATATAGGAAAGGAAGCATCACTAATATGCACTTACTGAATGTCATGACCACCAGGGTACAGAAACAAGGTTTTTAAATGAGATTTCCTTCTTAATACAAGATTTTTGGGTTTCATATGGGCAACTCAAAGACAAGCTGTTCCCTTGTCAATAAAACATGTAGCGAATAACAATCTGCATGGCCATTAAACACAATGGACATACTGAAAACTTTCTTTTTTTAAAAAAATGACACGCCGAAAGCTCTAAATGGGCTGAAGTGCCAACTTTCATGATTATTGGCATTAAAGAACTCCATTGTGACATGCACATCCATGAACATAACACAAGGATACACCATTAGCTTTAAATAAATTTAAATGGCAGCTGGGGGGTGGGGGGGGAATAAACAGCATTATTACAAGATCAATACTTGTTTTCTATTACATACAGTTTTGTCTGTTGCAAGTCGAAATGTTCCAGGGATTGAAATTCCAGTCCCACCACCCATGGTAATGCCATTCAAAATAGCCACCTACAAGGAAATTGTTACTCACCAATGTAACCATGCTGATAACTTACTAATACAAGTAAACTTATAAATAAGATATCAGCCACGTTTCCTTGAGTTATTAATCAACCAGTGTAATTATACTGATCACCGACAAGGAACCTTCATGCATGTCAATATCAGAGCTACAAAAATTGACACTGAAATGGAAAAAACCAGACTCAAAATCCAGCAATCTATACAAGCTGTTGACGATTTAAATCTTGAACACTTACATGTGGCTTCAAATATGTACCTAGTACGTATATGAATGTATATAAAGTCCCAAAAAATTCCCTACACGCTTCCAATTTCCCTGCATTGATTGAAACAAATATTAAGCAGCTGAATAAGCAAGATCACAATAATATTTTCAATACGCATGTATGAAACTCTGATCTCTTACCCTGGTTTATTAGGTGATAGAGATTAACAATATCTCCACCAGCAGAAAATGCCCTGCCACTGCCCTTCACAAATTCAAAACAAACACACCAAGTATCCCTTAGCACAGATTAAAAGACAACCAATCAAGAAAAAAGAAGAAGAAGAAACACATAGCTGAAACCATAGGGGGGGATCTTACCTTTAATGTAACAAACCCAACACTTGAGTCTTTCTCCCAAGCTTTATACAATTTTAACAATCTGGCACCCTAAAAAAACCAAAATTAAACAAACCCGATTAAAAAGAAACAATTTTGAATCAAACCCAGTTCAAAAAAACACTCACCATATTAGTATTAAGAGCATTAAGAGATGAAGGTCTATTAAGAAAGACACTTTTTGAATTAGCTTTGTCTTCAACGAGTACCTACCCCAAAAGGAACCCGAGTCTTAAACTTGACAAGAAAAAAAAACACAAACAATCCAGTAAAGGGTTGGTCTTTTTAAACAAAAGAACGACAAAAGAGAGAGACTAACTTGGTTGTCAAGATCATCTTCAGTTGGAGGAGAAGAAGAGAGGCTTCTGCTGTGCTGTGGGCAATGTGTGAGAAAGCTATGGGAAAGCTTAGATTTATTATTGTTACAGCAGCTTCTAATCAATAGAGTCGCTGCTGATTTCAAACCCTGCATTAGCGCTTTGCTTCCTTTCGTTTCAATTCTTGTTTAGAAATGCCACTCCTCGCTGCAAGCTCAGTTATTTTGTGGGCCTTAAAAACGGAGAGAGAGAGATAGAGAGGAAATTATATATATAAAAGGGATTATATATATAATCCCTTTTATGAGTATCTAATTTTAACATTTTTATCAAAGAAAAATAGGACACCAGTTTTAAGGAGTCCAATTCTATAACTATTTATCCCAACGAAACAACTTAGTCATTACAATTTGGGATTTCCATCATGAGGCAAAAGGATGAGGCGGAGTTTTCAAGTGGAAGAGAAACTACCCTATGCTGTGAAGCCATGGTCCATTAATTTAATTCATATAAGATTTATTAGGTGTTGTGCTATTTAATTAATATAGAAGATATTAATTCTAAGAGGAACAGCTTCTATATTTGTTTTTTAAAAATTAGTAGTTCGAGTTCCATAAATTTCAGGACTACTAAATATTTATATGGTCATTAATCTCAAGACCCGTGAGATTAATTAAGATATACTCAAGATGATCCGAATATTCATTTTATATATATATATATTTCATAGAATATTATTGCACTTGTAAATCTATGATAATACATCGAATCTTGTAAGAGCTTTAAACTAAAATATAGTTGTGCTGAAGTAGTACTACGATGAGTAATTTTTTGGAAATTATTGTATACGCAAGTGTATAATTGTTATGGAATTTTGAGTTGACGAGCTATTTTCTATGATTTGATTTTTAGAAGTGGCTACTCACTTGTGGATGATAGCCTGAGTTTTTGAACTTTCTTTGATGCCACTGCCCACAAGATACAGCACAAGAAACATGGGGATCGCTCGCGTATAAAAAATGAAGGGGCAAGCAACATTTGGTTTCATGGTGACATGTTCCTTTCAACTGCAAACCACTAAATTATATTTTTCATCAGTTCCAATCCAACCTCCTTCCTTATCACCTCCTTTTTCTTTGAAACTGTATACTTTTTTCTTTTTCCCCCCTCTTTGCTGAGCCATTTTTTTAACAATGGCTAGAAGCCCATCTAAAATCGGCGGTTTAGATATAAGTGAAATCATCTACCGGTTTTTCTTCAAAAGGACAAGTGAAATCATCTGCACAGTTAATGGTGCAGTTCTAAAAATTTTAACCATTAATGGATCTGTGATTCGATGATATAAGCTTTCTCTAGCTACCGGTCTCTCTCTAGCGTTTTATTTTGCTTTTTGTTTGGTTCAATGCTTATCATTTGATCTGCAACAATGACACAGGATGCAGTCGGGATTCTGTTCACTGGAGCTACTAGTAATCTCTGCTTCCTTTATGCATTGCAGTACTTTTTTAATGGCCCGGTTGATTGCTGAGAAAAACGTAGGGAGCAAGAATGAAAATTAATTTTTTTGATTGAATTCCTGAATTTAATCCGTTCTTAACCTTGATTTAGAACTTTAGGGTGTCTGATCATTGACATTTCAGAAATTACAGATACAAAATCACAATATTTTCAATAGCCAAACATAACAAGAATCCAAGGAATCCTGAAGAAATTAAAAATTTCCTTTTTTTCTTCTCAAAATTCTTTGAACTGATAATTATTGAAGAGATGGGAAAATAAGTTGAGCTTTGGAATTAACAATTTCCTGGACAGGACAAGTAGGCTATGCTCTTCTTCCAATGATTGCAAGAGGGTTCATGTTAGGCCCAGATCAGTCCGTAATTCTGCACTTGCTTGGTCATTCTGCCGAGTCCAAATGGAAATGACAGATGCTGTCTTTCCTCTTCTCCAGGTGCAACTCTTACTTTAATGGTTAGATGGATACAGATTTGATAGTTACTGGCATGGAACTGTGGAAGGTCTTACTTCCTTTGTTTGTGGTTCCACAGGTATAATTGCAACAACCGATGCCATTGAAGCTTGTAAAGGTATCAATATTGCTGTTATAGTTGCTGGTTACTCGGACAACATGGAAAGGAAGGATACACTGCATGAAAATGCACTTCTCCTCAAGGCTCACGCTTCAGCTTTGGAACATGCTGCTCCTGATTGCCAGGTTAGATACCGAGTGAATCGCCTGCACTCAGTTCATGCCATCCTATTTTTTCCATTCTCATCCCTTTTTTTTTCAATTAAAAAATTATATAAATTATATTCTGAAATATTATCTAACAATTTAAATTTTTTTTAATTGAAATGATTCTTTACATGATATTAAAACTTTGTTCATCAAATAAAATTAAATCATACAAGTTTTAAGTTTAAAAAATTTTAAATTAAAAAATATTTAAAAGTTAATATATATCATATCTTAATTAAATTTTACCGACAAGCTTGAACTTTTAAATTTTGAGATGGTTATTTGATATTTTTTTTGATGTTATATCACTGTAATAACAACAAACTCTTAAGAAGCTTGGCACTTGGACTGTAATCAATCGGCAGGCTCTGATTCACGTCTTTTAATGCTCTTCTGATATTCTATTTCTCGCCAAAGTTGATGCCTTACGTTGCTAGTACATAGCAGATCCTAATGGTTGCAAATCCTGTAAACACTAAGGCGCTCGTCTTGAAAGAATATCTGCTCCTTCAATCCTGGATAAAAAACATCACATGCATGCCTCACCAGGCTCGACCACAACAGAGAGCCTTGAGCCACATATCTGACACGCTAAATGTTCATGTCAGTGATGTGAAGAATGTAATCATATGGGGAAATCACTCTTCAACGCAGCCTTCAGATGCCAATTATACCACTGTCACAGCTAACAGCACAGAGAAGCTGGTCCGAGAACTTGTCGCCGATGATCATTGGTAGGCTCAAGTTTCTAGCCTGCTCTACTCTCATTCTGATAAACAAATAGCCAAAAAAGGAATTGCATCCATGAACGGTGTTACTTGGGAATCAATGGTGGTGATAATAACTTGTATTCTCTAACACAGTTACCCGCAGCATAGAGTATGACTCGCTAGTAGTTGTTTATGTATTAATTAGAATAATTGGTATTATAGTGAGATTATTTTTTATAATATTTTTTTATTATTTTTAAAAAATTATTTTAAATACCTACGTATTAAAACGATTTTAAAATATATAAAAAAAATTAAAGTTTTTAATTTTTATAAAAATATTTTCTAACCACAGAAATAAACTTCTTTCATACTTGAAGAGAATCATTCCAAGCAGAATCAAGATGGCTAGGCGATCAATACATTGGGACGGGTTCGAAAAAGACCATAATTGATTAGATCATCAGATTAATTTGTGAATTTACTGTCAACTCAAATTGTTGGTTTTTTCGAGTTTAGATTGAGTTTAATTATGTCGTGAATTATTAAAAATAAGTGAATTAATTTTTAATATATTAATATTCAATTCAATTAAAAACTTAATCAGAACAAATTTAAAGACGGATTTTTCCGAGTCATCCCGAGTTTAACATACAAGTTAATTTATTCTCCACAAGACAAGATTGTGAAAAAAAATTCAAGAGTGCAATCGGATGTTGGCCTGTGTAAAAAGCCGGCCTGAAGGTACTTAATTTGTGTTAACAGATTGAGCCCATGAGCCTTCTTGGTTTCAATCATTAGGCTCTGGAAGCAAAATAGCAGCGATGAGCTCTGATAAATCTAAAGCCCAAAACCCCATGTTAATTTCTTATGTCTCCTCCACGGCCAAACAGTCTTGCACTGATGATGTTGCTCCCCTCTCCGCTTGAGCAAACTCTGCAAAACCTCTAAGTTAATTATCAGACCCTAAACTAGGGCTTTTACATGTTCTCTTATAACCCAAAAAAATGGATGAAGGAATGCAGCAATTCCAACAAAGCTTAGTCGAGCTCGAAAAATGATGCCCAACATGTCTTATTAGCTCGCAATCAGGTGAACTTCAAGACCTTTGAAAAATTCTCTTTGCAAAAAATTCTTTCCAAAATCACTTGTTTTATTTCTTATTAGGTGGTTGAAAATGATAAAGAGAGGAATGGAAACCGAGAAGCACTGACTGCATTAAGGAAGAGAGCTAAGACTACAAAAACTAGCATAAAGTTTCCGTTTGAGTCTATAATGAAAGTCCGGATCAAGGGCTGCTCCTTTAGTGAAAGACATTTCTGGGACTTGTGGTAATCATGACGAGAAGGAGAAAACTTGGATGATGTTTCCAGGAAGTGTTGTTTTTACTTTTATTTCGTTTCATGTTGCCCACACTATCTTGGAGAAAGGGCCCCCCCCCCCTTTTTTTTTTTGTTTTAGTTGTTTTAATTAGGAAATGTTGATTTTTCAGTTTAAGAGAATTGCATATTTATGATGGGTTTTAATTTGATGATTTGTCAATGTAGTCGAATTACTAATTGTGTTGGTTTAATGAGCGCAATATGTTCTGGAAGTAAGTTTGAAACTTGTCTTATCATGTTTGTCGTTGGTCTGGTGTTTTAGATTTGTGCACCGGTATGAATAATAAAGTGGGTTTTCACTGTTTTCTGATTCTGTTTCTCTGCTCAGAACATGAGGAATTTTTGGAATATATGGTTGCTCGAGATTTAGACTTGAAATGGGAGACACTTGGGAGATTTTATTGTTTTGAGAACCTCGTATTTGAAGGTCTTATGTTGCCAATTCTCAATGAGGACTGATATAGCTTATCAAATGGGGCAAAAAATAATGGCCTTTTCTGTTGCTGGAGATGGTAGATTGAGATTGAGTTTATGCATTGCACCAATACTCCCAGCTTGGTGTTAGAACTTAGAACCCTAGTTCAAAGAGGAACTAATGCTTCATGAGAAAAGATGTATATGTAGACATTTGATCTGATATTATACAATTTTCCTCGTTCTTGCAAAATGCAATTAATGTTCTTGGACATGTATAATTTGTGAAGGTGTGATTCATTATGTGAATTGGTAGCTTATTTTTTGGACAGAGAGCATGCAAATTGTTGCAAGGTGCCTCCATAAACTATTACTATCAGTTTTTTGTGCTTCATAGAGAAATTTCAGTGAAAACATGTTATGGTTAGCCTCAATGCATGAAACTTTGCATGTGCCAAATCACAAATGACATATAAAAGCTACCTATGATCGATGAAGACTATGAAACTATGATGCTTGGAACATGGTTGGTCATCAATATAGACTTTTAGTCTACTAAACTTTTCTTCCAGCAAGCGTCAATGGCAATTCCTTGAATCTCGTGTTTGCTGTGATGCAGATCAAGAACAGCTTGAATATGAAGCAAAAAATCTGCAAAGCTTTGTAAAGGAAAAATCCCTTCTAATTTCAGAAAAAGGTGTGCTTGCTGACAGTATTAGCCAGCGTATGCTCAGGTCCTCAGTAACCTTAACGGACAAACCAAAGTGAGTTATGCATTGGGAAATTAGTGTTCCTGTTCAATAATGGTTTTTGCATATGTTGTGCGTTATCTCCCTGGTTTATTTTTTCATCTTCTGTTTCAACTCAGATGAGGATCGAGCCTTATTTCATTTGGTGCCACTACTTTGAGTCTTCATATTTAGCTGCAGTTAAATGGTATGGTGGCTTCTAGAATTGCTTTCTTCTGACTACTGTATCTTGCTGGACCACCAATTGCAGCATTCATATTAATATTGGACTGGATCATGATGGTCCATATGTGAATATGCATTTGTACATTTCATCTTATGTCTATTCTTTGTTTCCATAATCAAGTAAATTATGAACATATTATATGCTTCATCATATGGTGACGAAGCCTTCTCTAGGATTTATTTTATTATATTTCTGATATTAGGGTTAATTAATCTAAGGTCATGTGATTAGCATGTGACTTTTTAAAGTATTTCCTTTATAGGCTAAATAGTTTTTCTTGGAGACTAAGACCAGGAATCCTTTTCCTACAAGGATATAAGGCTTAAATTAATATAAATAGGCTGCTAGGATTACTTTTGTAGTAGTTTTTGTTATTTTATCAATCTATTCAGATTCTAGATGTTTCTTATGAACCCTAAACCCTAATTATCCTGTCCCAACTTCAGTTTATCCTATTCTTAGCCATTATTCTGCAGTAATTTCTGTTTTCTACTGCTTTCCTCTTCCCAAACTATGTCATTTGGTCTACCAGAAAAAAAAATGCATGTGTATTGTTGTTATACCTGTTTGAAGCTTAAGTGCATGCATCCACCTTTTGGTTTTAAAATGTAAGAGAAATAAAAATTGGTTAACTTGTTTTACTATGGATATTTTCCTATTGCTGGGATTCTCTCTCTCTCTCTTAAAACTTGGCACTCTGAAGTGCAGATATTACATCATGATAGTTTAGGAAGAGCTCTTTTTCTGTCTTGGTCACTGAAGACAATACTTAGTAGTTCTGATAATGAACACAGATAGCTTTTATGTTGATCTACACTTAATAGTTGTGATGATGCTTGCATTTTTATCAATCTAGGGTCATTGCCTGTTTCGGTGACAAAAGAATTGGTGAGGTTTAAAAATAAAGCAAGCCAATCGCTAAAAAATACTGCAGAATAAAACACTCTCCTAATTCTCCTTCTGAAGGCACCATATCTTGTTAATTGCTTGTCTTGCTATTATCGCCTGGAGTCTCACTTGGGCTTGTGACCACAAATAATAAGCTTATGGCTTCTTCCTTTCATCCTTCCCATGTTCACTTTCTCTTCACAAATTGGATGTCAGAAAAGAAAGGTGTTAGGTTTGGGGACCATCTGACTTTATTTTTCTCACTCAAAAAAGATTTCTCACTCAAAAAAGAGTGGAAGTTTCCCGGGGACTGCTCAAACAGTTGAAGATACCTTGTTAGACCCTTGTCTTCTTTTCATGTGGTCCTTTTACCCTTAGTTTTCACATGGTTTCCATAGCTGTACGAAAATTATCACCCCCTTTTGTTTCTCTTCTATCCCATCTTGTTTTTATTTTTTCCTTTTTTTTTTCCTCTCATCTCATTGGGTACACTGACATGACCTTGAGTTATCAAGATCGAAGTACTGTACAAACTCAGCCAATCTCTTTCTGTGTTTTGCATGAATGGCCTATATATGCTGAAACCTTGCTATCTCTTGAGCATTGCAGATGCTCAAGTACTGGATTTGTGATTTTATTAATCTATGTATCATCTCTTTGATAATTCTGGAACTTAGAAAATTGATTCCACTACCTATGTATCTTAATTATTCAACCAGTTTGAAACCTTAAACTTGTAATGACACAGGTGTAGTTCCCCCTCCTGAGAGCAGTTATTACATATGCTCCATGTAATTTTATTGTTGAATTTTTCCTCGCATAATTCCATTTTGGTTTGGATCATAATTGGATATTGGTTATCATTTGTGGGACCATAACTCTTTGATTATCACTTATTAAAATCACTGCTCATGGTTCTGATCCTCCGTGTATTTACACAAACATTGTTTGGAAACTATATTAATCTCATTCTTATTGTTGTAGATGATGAGATCTGCCTGAAATTCTCCTCTCAAGACTCTGGCCAGAAGAAGCGTCTCAGATGCGTAGAAGTTCTGTTAAACAAATCACTACTCCGGCCAACCATTATCGTAATGTGATTATTGCAACCTTTTCTACCATGACACTGTTTTACGTGGATGAGCTGTGAATTCCTCTCACTGGTGAAAGGTAGCGTTTTATGAAAGGTTGGCATTCTTGTCATATATGCTTATACTTAATGGAAGCATTTATGAAGTGGCCAAACCAAGCATCCAGAAACTCCAAAAGCAGGAAGATTCATCATTCATGAGAGTTACACATGCTTTTGTTTTTATTTTTTTTACTGGCAAGGAAGGTGCTCTGTTACCTTTAATAGGAAATTCGGATACTCTTATACGGTAGACAAGCGCAATTACCATGTCAAAAGGAAAACATGATAGCGGGTTAATCTCATAGATGGTGCTTGCATTTAACTTGTAGAGAATGTAACTGTGGCCCCTAGCGAAGCCCTCTTGCTCTCCTTACCCATGCTGAGAAAGTTGTTTGAAAATGTAGAGATTTTGAAACTTCAATCGAATAGAAATAACTTATTATTATTTTAGTTTTTTTAATTGAAATCAATGGTTAGATTTAAAACATGAAGCTTCTTGTTTCCTTAGAATCTCAATCTGCATGTATGATGCTGGTTCAATAACATTTTTCCTCTCTTAACATCTGTGTCAAATATAACGATGCTGTTGTAGACTTTTGTTCGTTAATTTATTGGTGATGCCCATTTGAGGTGTTTGAAGCAATTTTACACAGAAGTCCTGGACAGCATGGCATGCATTTCATTGACCAGGCCTGCAAGTCTACTTGGCTCTATGACCTCGGCAGAGATATTAACCCGCCAAGCTCCCCAAAAAACCAAAAGGGCGATGCAGTCCGGGGCTGAGGGGGGGATCGTGGATGACATCTTTGAGCCTGCTAAAGGACAACACATAAATATAATGTGAAAATTTTCAGAGATCAGGATGCCAAGATCTACACACTCTACCTCCAATCTTCTCTCACTCTTATCTACTAGGCCTCTACTCTACAGCTATGAGAGAAAGAGAACAGTAAAATATTAAACAATATTCAGGGCAAAAGGAGAGACAATAATTAAAAAAGCAGGAGAATTGTTTTGTTGATAAAATAAATAAGCCTCTGCCCAAAAGAGGTAGACATTCCGTACATAAGAGTCAACGTCCGTGTCAGCTTTTTTTTTTACCAAATGCTACCAGCCTGTCCTCTCTCTCTCTCTCTCTCTAACTATCAACTCGGGCTCTGCTACTTCAACTTTGAGGTTTCTTACGCGCTATGTCGTGTATCTTAATTTAAACTCGCCCTTTTATCGATGACACCTGCTAGTTGAGTTGTTGTACATAGATTATTAATTGCAGGTCAGAATTTAAAAATTAAAATTATAAATAATACCAAACGATTCTTTAAATTTAAAGAATTTTATTTTGTTTTCCAAGTATAAAAATAAAAGTAATTTTATTTAACAATGCCCGGATGATATTTTAATTATAAATAATCACTGGATTTTTACGTGGTGAAACTCGTTTCTACAGAGATTCCACTGGTAAATACCTTAGAATACTTGTTAATAATCATTTAATACATCTAATTAATCTTTACTTTTCTTATACCTAATCAAACAAAATCTAATAAATAATCTCAGAATTATATGAAGTGCTCAGATGGAAATTGTTGGGAGAGCCTAATCCAGTTAAAAAAAACATCATATATAACAAATTCTGTTTAATATTTAATTAAGACTTTTATTTAAATATTTAATTTTAATAATTTGTAACTTTAATCCAGTGAAAAAAGAAAAATAGAATATGATAAAGTCAAAAACTCTTAGAGGGCGTTTGGTAGCGAGGTTGCGTCAACCCGTTTGGTAAAGAAAAAAACAATTTACTATTCATGGGACCCACGGCATTTCAGCGTCCATAACGCAGGAGAAAAAAAAGCAGACAAATGTTGCTTCCTGCGCCCTTCATGCTAATTAATTAGCACGAACAGTGTAGCCAACAGTGTAGCATGGCTACACTGTTTTGGTCGGACCGGTTCCGGTTCAAAACTTAAAAATGCATTGAACCAGGTCCGACCCAGTAAAATAAAAAATAAAAATTATTTTTTATTTTTTAATTGTGTTTTATTCAAAAAAACTAGTGTTTAATATTATTCAATGACACTGCATAAATTAGACAGAGATCGCTTAATGACGTAACATTTATAGAATTTGATCGCAATTCTAATTTTATTCCTGATTATATTTTACCTGATGTTGTTGCGTGTTTAAGAAACAAAAAAAACTGCAATCCTTATCGTATGTATTTTTTACGTGATGGAATTATAAATAGTTTGATAGAACAATAAAAAATATTTTATATAAAGCATTATTTATTTCATGATATGATAGCAATAGTTAAATCCACAATATTTAAATTAAAAACGATCAATATTAATATATATTTTTTAAAATTATTTTATAACCTCAATTTCAAAAGCACTCTTAACCAAATACATTAAATTACTTTTTTTTAACCTCAATTTCAACCACAGTTTTAACCAAACATCTATTTTTTCAAATCAACCTTAATTAAAATTACTTTTTATAAAAATATAAAATAATTTTTTTCAAATCATAAATATAATAGCTACTATAATACCAAACACACTATAAAAGCGATTGTGATTTTAGTGTACTCGCGCGGATACTTGAAGAGTTCTGGCTTGATATATACAAACAAACAAACTACTTGCAATACATCGTACGTTTAAGATACGATCGGTTCCTCTCCTGTCTTTTTCTGATTTTGCTACTATGACCTTTTCTTTCTTGTTATTCACACAAAATGCCCCTCGAGATCAAATCCTAACTCTCCTTGCTCCTTGGATCTTGACCAGCCCTTTTTGTTGAATTAATTAGGTGCATTATTTTATGGATGAGGGGATGTGCATTTATTTGGGCACACACACACCCATATGAACTGATGAACGTGTAACAGAAGAGTGGAACATGTCATGTAACAGAAGAGTGGAACATGTCAACAAACCCATTGATAAATTTGATTTAAATACCCTTGATCAAACGAGCCAAAACCAAGTTTGATTTTGAAAAATTTAAGTTGATTCGATTAGATTTAGAAAAAATTCAAGCAGTTTTTTTAC
>Ga0325405_1001901_pt1 | contig 21485 bp, 9 predicted proteins | sample PopdelMetagenome_21_FD_205663 | JGI IMG/M metagenome (GOLD analysis project Ga0325405, IMG submission 205663) | Populus deltoides microbial communities from Bellville, Georgia, United States - Xylem-Control-R2 | ecosystem: Host-associated > Plants > Phyllosphere > Stem > Wood/Secondary xylem...
ATCTGCCAATTATCTCCAATTTACTCCTTTTTGCATCTTTCATCCAAAAGTGCCTTCAAAACATAAAACAAAGAATATCAAGGCATTTTATATATAAAACATAGGCAAAACACTAGTTAAATGTGGGCGAAACTATCAAATAATATGGTTGCATCAGTAACTAGAAACCTTAACTGATCTTTCAAGAGTTCTAAGGATAAATCACATTAATGAGTCATTTATCCTATTTTAATCCATGAATAATATAATCACTTTCTGGTAGACTTCTAAGGATAAATCACATTAATGAGTCATTTATCCTATTTTAATCCATGAATAATATAATTACAAACAATTATATATATTATCACTTTTAGGTCAACTTCTAATGATAAATTTTATTAAGGAGTTATTTATCCTATATTAATCCATGGATAACAAAAATTATGACCAAAATTTAAATTGAAAAAATATTTTTTCAAAGTGATTTATTATCAATTTTTTAATCAACTTATAAGGAAAAAAATCCATTTGAGGTTTTTGTTTTATGTTAATCTATGATAATAAAACCCAAATAAATATTCATATGTTTTTTTTTTTAATTTCAAAGTAATCTTATTATCATTTTGATGTTGACTTAAAAGGACAAAACCATTGAGTTTTTTTTTAATCCTTTGTCAACCTAAAATTATAAAACCATAAATGTGCAACGCAGATATTCATCTAAATTGTCATATCATGTAAGACGTCAAATGGTAGATCTTCCTCCTAGATTGAGGGGGTTTTGGATGTGTTGAGATTAATTATAAAATTATGATTTGAATGGTTGAGGAGTCGTCATCTAGTATTATGGTCACTAGAAAACCTTCTAGTTCGTAAGAGTCTAGGTAAAAGAACTAGTTGTTCATGAAAAAAGATGCATTATCCCCGGTGCACCTTACCTATGATAAACTGCATAATTAATTGATTGTTTTTTTTTCTAAGTCATATTTTTATTTGTTAGTCTGTATAAGGTTCAATAAAAGTTCTCCTTAATAAGAAGATCCTTATCTTATAGATTTGAGATAGATCCTCCTCCGTAATAAGCTTTTTATCTGATGTGGATCTCTTGATCACATGGTAAAGCAACCCTTAACAAAGTAGATAACAACTTGAAAAACAAAAAATCAGGTTTGATAGAACCTTGACCCAAAGGTAACCATGTACCAAAAAACCAATGGTAGGAAAAAAACTTGGATTTAAAGATAACCTTATATCTAAGAACCTTAAAAATGTGAATTACACCATGAAGTCAATTAATCTTCGATAAGTCAGTGTACGATCTTTGTCCTTGCAAAGAAAGATTGTTTAACCACAAACAAACAAAATAAAAACTCCTGTATATTCTTCAACTTGTTGCTGAAATTTCCAGCTAAAAAAACATAATATAGTCTCCTCTAATTAACCTTAATAGACTCCTTTTGGTTTTCGAGCTAATAGGCTTAAATTAGTAATCAACTAACACAAGTCCAATAATAAAATTAATCTTTAAACAATGTCTTATGGGCTAGAACAAACCCAAATTAAAAATAAATATTCAACATTAAATAAATAAATAAAATCATATAATAAAAACAAAGTCTTCATGCCAAATTCTTCCATGTAGCCCAAATATCTAATTTTCACATATTTTTGTCAGATTTTCAATTCCGACTTCAAACATGTTGTTCTCTCTCGTTTGGATGAATTACTGGTTCTAACAAATATGGTTGGAAAACTTGGGATGACTAGTTTTTATAACAGCTTGAAAAGCATAAACATTTCACTTGCAACTCCAGATATGTCCCACATAGTACATAAAGGTCTGGTTTGGCAACTTTGATAAGATTTGTTTAAGGACTTCTACCCTGTGAAATAATATGTTCCCAAACTCCATTCGGCTTGAATATTTTTCAAAACATATTTTCATGTGTCTAATATCTCCCTATAAAATTTCAACAACTTCCAATGTATAGTTTGAGAGATATGTTCGATCTTGCGAAATTAGCTAGGAGACATGTTAAGGTCAAATTCGAATCTGACTTGGTTCGTATCATCCTTCCCTTCTTTAAAAAGATTCGACCTCGAATCTGTATTATGTAAAACATCTTCTAAGATAAAAAAATCATACCAAGCCAAAGATTAACATCATCATCAAAACCAAGAAGAACCTTGTTAGCAAAGAAGGTCACTTTGATATACAAGCTCTTTTTGTCAACTATCTTCTCCTTGTTTAATTTTAGTTGCTCCTCATATATTTGCTTAGGTGTAAAAGATACAAGATTTATAAGTCTTCCATTCATCTTAAATGAATACCTATTTGTTACTTCATCATGCATAAATCTTTTATCATATTGTTATGGTCTACCAAGCAACAAGTGACTAACTTGCATTGGCACAACATCACATAACACCTCATCACAATATTTACCAATAGAAAAGGCAACCAAAACTTGCTTATTCACTTTCACTTCACCACCATCATTTAACTAGTATAATTTATAAGGTATGAGATGTTTGGTAGTATTAAGATTCAACCTTCTCATGAATTAAGTACTAGCTACAATAATGTAACTACCACCATCTATAATGAAGCTACATACCTTATTATGAACATGGCATCTTGTGTGGAATATGTTATCCCTTTGACATTCCAAATCATCAACCTTGATATGCATATTTAGTGCACTCCTCACTACAAGTGCCTCTCCCTCAATCGGATACTCAATACAAACATCATTAGCATCCTCTAATGGTGACATCTTCTTCTCTTTATCCTCCCTATCAGTCTCAACCTCATTATTAGCTTTCATAACCTCTCTTTTATTTGGAAACTGTGAAGCAACATGACTAAAACCCAGACAACGAAAGCATTAAATGTCATGGTTATGAGAAGTAGGAGTATAAAGTCTTCATGCATGTCATGGTTATGAGAAGTCGGAGTATAAAATCTTCATGCCAAAATTCCTCTATGTAGTTTGAATCTCCAATTTTCACATATTCTTGGTAGATTTTCAATCATGACTTCAAAGTCGTTTTCTCCTGTCTGGATGAATTATTAAGCCTACCATATATGGTTAGGAAGCTTGCAATGTCTACTTTCTAGACCAACCTGAATTGAAGAAGAATTCTACCTATAGCTCCAAATATGTCCCAAACAATCCACAAAGATCTAATTTAGTAGATTTGATAAGATTTATTTAGTAACTTCAACCCTCTTAAATAATATGTTCCCTAACTCAATTTGAACTTAAAAATCACCAAAATATAGTTGCATGTGTCTAGCATCTCTCTATAAAATGTCAGCACTTTCTGATGTACGATTTAAGAGATATGTTTGATTTTGCAAAACTGGTCAGCAAACATTTAAAAGCCAAATTCAGAAATGATTTGGTTCATATCACAATCTCTAGGGATCAAGACAGATCCTCCTCAGTAAGGAGATCTCGTCATTATCAAGCTAAAACTTAACTATTCTTATGCCCAAATTTTAATGGTGTATTTATTTCTATTTTGTATCTTTAATCCCTAGGATTATACTTTACAACGTAATTTTGTACCCCCAAATATTAAAGTCTACAATTAATTCCTAGCATTTTATTTTTGTCAAATCATTTAATTTAATAACAGGAACATGTATTACATTGTAAAATTCATACCCCAAATATTAATTAAACAAATTGATTTTTGTAGTGTCTTTAAAATTTTGGTCAAATCCTAATGGATAATCACAAACTTGTTATAATATCCATTAACTAATTTTTGTATTTTTTAAAGTATGATAAAACACAATTCAATTTTTTTTTTAAAAAAAATATGCGTGAAAATTTTTAGAATTTGGTCATGTGCACACAAATAAAAACATATTTTTGTATTTTTTAAAATAAAGAATTTTGAATTTTTCTTATTTTTCTGGAATATTAAAGAAAAATAGATATATTTAATATTAGGTCAGCATTTTACAGTGTAAGTCTACAGTCCAGATATTTAATGAAATGGTTTTAAAACATGTGATGGACCCACAAATAATTTTGAAATGGACCCTAAATTTTTCAGAATTTTTTAAATTATTTGGGGTTTATTTGGCAAGACAAGAAAAAAGTTCGTCAAAGAAAACTGTTAACAATTCATTATGGCGTGTTTGCCAAACATGTCCTAAGGATAAAAAAAAATGCATTTTTTCTTTATAAAGTTTTGCAAAACCAAACAATGCCTAGGTTGGGCTCAGCCAACCATATGAGCCGAGCTTCTTGACCTAAAGCCCATGACAAAAAACAAGACCAAAATCAGAAATAAAGAAATGAAGATCAAAAGAGATTTTTGTTTGAATTTTGTCAAGAACACAAAGAACACTCTCATGAGCCTAAAAACTGAAGTATCATTACAGACTACATCATGTCAAATTGAAGGCACATAAGGATCTAACATGGAAAACTAATGCATAATCGAGCATCGAACATTTATAATAAACTCTAATTTTCAACAAATCAAACTTGATAGCCAAGAACCATGCCCAAATATTCAAACTACTAGGGGTTGATTGATCAAAAATAAGTTTCAAAAAGTTAAAATGATGGTATAGAATAATCATATATGAAACTTAGTTTCAACCAAAACCCACAAGTAAGGTTAGAACTTCAAAATATGAGAAAACAAAAAAAAAAGGGCTCAAAAACATTCAAAGGTAAAAAAAACCTAGAAATTCATCCCAAACTCATAAAAAAACAGAAACCTAGAAATTCATCCCAATCTCATAAAAAGGGCAGAAACCTAGAAATAACATAAAAACCCAGAAAATAACCTAAGCCTTGTAACCATAACTCAAATATATTTGCCATAACTTGCTTGAACCATCCAAAATGACAAGAAACAAGAATCAGAAGCAAAATAGCAAGCAAATCCTATCACTAAAAAAAAAACCAAAATTGCATTTCCTTAGGCACAAATATTGTTGCATTGATTATTCCTTCTATTTATAACCACAAACACCATGTTTATAACTCAAACAAGCCTAGCTAGCCACCAAAATAGTCTAAGATCAGCAAAAATCAACAACATAACCTTTTATCATATTCGCCACAATAATTTTATTGATTAACTTAAGCATTAAAACTTGCTAAAATGCATTTTAAACTAACATTTATCATCATACTACCAAAACTAAACTATCAACATAAATATGAACATATATAGGCATACTAAATCATGGCATAACTAACATTCTAAGCACAAGTATCTATGACATATTAAACTAACTAAACAATCACAATGGGTGCACAATAAACATTCAAACATGAATTTAAAAGACAAATAGAAGAAGGGGGTGTGCTTATTGAGCTACACCCTCATCAGATTCAAAGATGTACCTTGTATTGGGCAATGTTGATTCATTCTCTAGGTTGTTTGCTTCTTTCCTCTTGATTTCCAACTTCATTTGAATATGGGATTTGTTTAGCTTATCTTCCTTTTTTCTTTTTCAACTTAGCACATAATTCTTATAGTTTTTTTCTTATGGTATTTTCTATCAATGCTTGTGTGTTCCTCCTTTGTTTTCTCCTAAAAAATCCCCTCTTTTATGGCATTAAAAGGGCATGTGGTTGTGAAATCATGTGTGGGTTTGAAGGTGATTTTTCAAAACTAGATCATATGAGACGCTTTCCATTTTGCCTCTTATTTGTTAAGAGACTATTCTTCTCTCTTCTTATTTTGTTTTCCCTCTCCTTTGATGTCTAATAAACTCTTGGAAGTTTTTGAAAAAGTTAAGAACTTCATAACTGAAACTTGGCAGAAAATGGTTGATTAGAGGTGCACCTTCCATGAATTAAACGTGGCAAATAAAAGGTCATTATAGCCAACCAAGCCATAGATTATGTAGAGGGGTTGTTATTGTAACATCCCTCATTCTGGGATAAAAAACAACAATCTCATGTCAACTGAAAAACAGAGTAATGAATTTTTTTTCTTATATATATATATTCATGGTTTTCATATAAAATCTACCGAAATTTCGACGGAGTCCCCCCTATACCGGAAGGTCCCAAGTTATCGACATGTAACTTAATCCCAACCCAATCATCCTGGGTTTCAATTCCATAAATATTCTCACACCTATCAACCATAATATTTATGATATACATTATATAACGAATATCATTATGGATGGATAAAAAAAATATAAATACATAGACATGAAATATGGTTATATGAACTACAGAGTTAAGTTCATTCAATCAAGTTTAAACATTAATTATACAAATTAAGTTATACAAACATTTTCATGTTTATAAAATACAAGGGTATACTCCATAGAACCTAAATTACAAGAAGGGAACATAAGCTAGGATCTACTCCTGTCGTGCATGCGATGATCCTGAAACAAAATACATATTATTGAAAGGTGAACATCACATAAATATAACAACACAAATATCTAACAATTTCAACAGGGTAACATGCATTCATATTTTGTTCACTTCTCCCTTTTGGTTTTCATTAGAATCTCTTCCTTATTCACCTATTAATAACTGTTCCTTCTTCCACTATTAACCTTCATTCCAGACTTTATAAAATCAAACATGATTATTTTTTTAACACATTACCAATACTTATTTCACTGGTATCATCATCATCACCCCGTAGGAGTCAATGCAAGGTGATCCCCTTACCCGGGATCTTAACATACACTAAATGTATGCTAGCCAATACATGGTGATCCCTTTACCCGGGATCCTAACATACACTAAATGTATGCTAGTTAATACATGTTTGATCCCCTTATTCGGGATATGCTAGCCAATACATGGTGATCCCCTTACCCGGGATCCTAACATACACTAAATGTATGCTAGTTAATACATGTTTGATCCCCTTATTCAGGATATGCTAGCCAATACATGTTTGATCCCCTTATTCGGGATATGCTAGCCAATACATGGTGATCCCTTTACCCGGGATCCTAACATACACTAAATGTATGCTAGTTAATACATGTTTGATCCCCTTATTCGGGATATGCTAGCCAATACATGGTGATCCCCTTACCCGGGATCCTAACATACACTAAATGTATGCTAGTTAATACATGTTTGATCCCCTTATTCGGGATCCTAACATACATTAAATGTATGCTAGTTTACGCCTTAAATCACACTTCTCATATTTCCTTTGTCAGTGATAATTTCATCACTTGACAATTCACATAATAACCTTTCCCCTTGAATACACATACATTCAGTAATTCACATTTCACATCGGTAATATATATTAAATCATGGAATTTAACTAGAAGGTATAGATGCGATTCACCTACCTGCAATAGAAGCTCTACTCGTGCTCCCTGCTGCTGTTGTTGCACCACGCCTGTGTTCCCTCCTGCAAATCACAGGTTCATCTCATAAATTTTCCTCACTCAAGGATATGTTTTATAATAATCATATCAATAACCAATAAGTCTTTCTTTCAGTCATTTCTTAATATTTTAAGTTTTTCTCATTTCACCTATTATTATTGTTGTTCTTTGTCCAACCACAGTTATTATTCCTTTTTTTATATTTGAACTGTTTCTGTTTAAATCCCGAACTTTCACTGTTTAGACAATGAATTGTTACTATCTGACCTCTTCTCAGATTTTTAACTATATCTGGAGTTATAGAACTTTGATTCAAGCGAGATTAGTCTCGTTGGAAAGTTAAGATATGAGGCTACAAGTTCTCTGAAGAAAGGAGAACCCAGTTCTACCTCTAAGATAGTCAAAATTGCTCATCAACAAACATTTAGACTATTACTGTCCAACTGTTACTGTCTCGTTTTTCAACTGTTACTGTTTGCCCTCTCCTCATATTTTTAACTATATCTGGAGTTATAGAACTCCGATTCAAGCGAGACCAGTCTCGTTGAAATTCTAAGACATAAGGCTACAAGTTCTCTGAAGAAATGAGAACCCAGTTCTGCCTCTAAAATAGTCAAAATTTCTCATCAACAAAAACTTGGACTGTTACTGTCTCGTTTTTCAACTATTACTGTCTGACTTCTCCTCATATTTTTAACTATATCTAGAGTTATAGAACTCCAATTCAAGCGATATTAGTCTCATTGGAAAGCTAAGACATGAGGCTACAAGTTCTCTGAAGAAATGAGAACCCAGTTCTGTCTTTAAGACAGTCACAATTGCTCATCAACAAACACTTGGATTGTTATTGTCCAACTATTTCTGTCTCGTTTTTCAACTGTTACTGTCTACCATCTCCTCAAATTTTTAACTATATCTGGAGTTATAGAACTCCGATTCAAGCGAGATTAGTCTCGTTGGAAAACTAAGACATGAGGCTACAAGTTCTCTGAAGAAATGAGAACCCAGTTCTGCCTCTAAGACAGTCAAAATTGCTCATTAACAAACGCTTGGACTGTTACTGTCTTGTTTTTGAACTGTTACTGTCTAACCTCTCCTCGGATTTTTAACTATATCTAGAGTTATAGAACTTAAATCTATTTAACATCCAGGCATCAATTCATAATCGAATTTAAAATGACTCATAAGACCATTGTTGCGATGTCGCGGTCGCATAAATTAATTACCCTAGCTTCAAACACAACACACAAGATAGTATAGAGCAAGCAAGGGGTCGATCCCACGAGGATGGTTTAGTTCAGATTTTTATGCTATATGTTATGCAATTGGGGAGTTTTGATTTGTGATGATCTAAACTATGGAAGAAATTAAACTAGCAAACAAAATCAATTGAAACTGAAATATATCAAGAAAACAAACCTTGGTTGCAAGCACACATCCACCTACAGAAATCAGAACCGATCCTTGAAACGAAACTCCAGTTTATATTCTGAATTTTTATCTTTTCTTAATAGTGGTTAATTAACGGATCCGCCGTATAACTAGCCCTAACCAACAAACAATCATAGTGTCCGCACTAATGATTTAATCCAATGGCAGCCTTAAGATCTAGATAAATTCATTAATCTTAACAACCAAGTTGTCAGATTTTGTTGCTTTGATCGACTGTTTTCCCTAAGTTTAATAACGTAGTTCCGCTACAATTACCAAGCTTAGTTGCTTCACAAGTTTATATATCACAACTCCGGTTTTGATATCAAACTTAGCAATAGATTATTCACAATAATAACTTAGAGTCCGCTCTAGCAATTAAGATAAACAATCATACGAAATATGCATAGGAAAAAAAACATACTCATTCATAATACAAACCAAAAATAAATGGAAGAATAAATCTCACAGTTATTGAAATCTGAAGGTGTTTGCGTCCTTGCAACCAAGAAAACGAGCTTAGCCTTGCATATCTATTGAACAACTACTCCTAAAGATGAAAGAATACATGATTTCTGATTTGTAGAAGGGAGAGTTTGTGTTTCTTCTCTTATGGCTGCCACCCTTCTTTCTTTGATTCTACTGCACTCCCTCTCCCTCTCTCTTGGCTCCTCTAATATCATGAACTTAGCTGCCTATTTATACACAAATTGTAAGTAAGAAAAATCAAAGTTCAAGTGTGAACATCAAGAGATGGTGGTAGTGTGAAGGCAGCTGGTGGCTGGTGGCTGGTGGTTGGCAGCTGGTTTGTGGTTGGTGGTTTGAGGTTGGTGGCTGCCTTCCTTGACCTTCTGGATTGATTTACTTGAGGAGCTAAATTGCTGAAATTAAAACTTGGATGTCGGTTTTGATGCTTCGGGATGTATTTTGGATTCGTTTCTTCACGAAACCTGTTTGCCGGCAGAATTCAGTTGTCATCTTTGAAAACTCATATCTCCCTCATATAACATCGTTTTTGGCTGAAATTTGGAGAGTTTGTAGGCATTTGAGTCAGGAATCCAAACAAATTGAGTTTGCATTAATTGGATATCTACAGCTCCAGATATTGAATTTTGAATGGACAAAGGTCAACACTGGCAGAATGCGAGTTTTGACTTTGAAGGATGTGATTTCCATGCTCTTTGTATTTTTATTTTTCTTGACTTAGATTTCCAGAAAGGTATGGATGTTAGCTTTCTAATGCCACTGGAATCACTTCGTTTTGACTTTTAGAGCTCATGCTCTGCACAAAACATCGACTGAGGGTCAAATCTGCCAATTACCTCCAATTTACTCATTTTTGTATCTTTCATCTAAAGGTGCCTTCAAAACATAAAACAAAGAATATCAAGGCATTTTATACATAAAACAATAGGCAAAACACTAGTTAAATATGAGTGAAACTATCGAATAATATGGTTACATCACTCTGCACAAAACATCGACTGAACGTCAAATCTGTCAATTACCTGCAATTTACTCCTTTTTGCATCTTTCATCCAAAAGTGCCTTCAAAACATAAAACAAAGAATATCAATGCATTATATATATAAAACATAGGCAAAACACTAGTTAAATATGGGTGAAACTATCAAATAATATGGTTGCATCAACCATGTTTAGAATACCTTACCCGGTACGAATCAAGGTTTCGATTCCTCCTTTTCTTTCTAATGACAATTGGCCCTCCCCTCTTCTCTTCTTGTTCAATTTTTCTTGTTAATCCCTTGCCCACCAATGTTTATTTTACCTATAACCCTTAATTTTGGATGGATTATTGAAATTTTGGTGTTTCTCTCTTGATCTGTAAAAATGGATACAAAAACTCCTCTTTTCTTTCTTCATGATAGCTGCAGATTTGTTTTTGGTGAGAAGAGGAGTATTTATGCTTTATAATTATATTTATTTTCATTTAGGCTCTATTTTCTTTAAGTGTATTCGTTTTGCCCCCACTTCTTTTTAGTTTAGTTTATTTTATTTAATTTAATCCAGCCTTGATTTTCTCAAGATTTACAGTTATTCTTAAATTATGAGTAAATCATGCTTGATTTGATGGTCTGTAACTTTCCCACCATGATCAAAAATTGGGTGTAACACCGTTAAATCCTACTACACCAAACAAGGTTGCTTTAGGATAAGAACTTGAGGGTGTCTATATGGCAGGTGAGGGCACAAACATTGAAAAAGGGTGAGATGGCCTTGTAGAGGATAAGCTCCTCAAATGGTGGTGGTTAAAACCCCTGAAGTGGTCAGAGATGTCACATTTATTTGTTTGAAACTGCATCCCGATCATCTTTTATCTACCGAGGAAGATAATAAACAGGGATAGGTGACGTGTCACTCGATTCTTTATTTAAAATGAGTGACATATTGTCTGTTTAAACTATAAAAACTAAGGTTTTTTAATTGGGATTTTGCAAATTTTAATTTAGTTCTTGTTTTTTTAATTTCAACACATGCACATTTAATTGACCTTTAAACTTCTAAATCTCTTTGTATTTAGGAACATGTCTACGAAAAGGTTGACTGCTAACTAAGTTTTCAATGTATTGCCTAATGTTTACACCATTTTTTAAATAGACAGGCTGTATGTATATGAGTTTATAGGAATAGATCTAAGATTTGATTCGCTCTAAGGTAAGAGTTTAAGCATGTCATGATTCTTGTTTGTGATTTTTCATCATAATTGATAGATGTTGAGTTAAGTCTGTTGCGGAATGCTTTCGTTGATCAATTCTTTGTGGTAAGGTTTTTCGCGTTGCCTCAGCCCTCACAATTCTTAGACGGCCTCCACTATTACATCATAGATTGGAAAGTTGTTACAAGTAACTCCATCAATCAAATAGGCTAACTTGTTATAATACTAATTGACGTAACATATAATATGGATATAATTTATCAATCCCTAAAGTTTCACAATCCTAAAACATAGAGAGAAAGAAACCAGGGTTCTCAATCTCTAAGATTACAAATAGAGAAAAGGCTTAAAGTTTTATAGTTTCTAAAAAGTCTTTATATAATAAATTTTTCTATAAAAAAATATCCTACAAGGCTTGTTTAAATACAAGAAAAAGTTTAATCCAAACAAGAAAAACAATCTAAAATCAAGGAAAATAAAGAGAGTTTTGAAAGAATAGCTTCGGAGCATAGGTTGGCCTGGAAACGAAAACAACTAGCAAGCCTAATTAACTTTGCAGAGAGGTTGAGATCGACATAACTTCTGCTTTGTAATCTTTTCTTAAATCCCATTGCCCTACACACTCCTGTACGTCTCCTCTTTCCTTTGCAAATTGCAATCCCTTCAAATATTTTTTTTAACCTTTGTTTTATTAATTTATGTATTAATCTGAGGTCATTCATTGCATGTTCAGAAACTTCTCTTCTTAGAAACTTCTTCTCTGTCGTCATGGGGAATGTGGAGTAGTGAGGTCACCCATTTGTCAAGACCCAAAAGGAATGCCAATGGTCTTATAGTTGAACCATGGTGGTAAATTTCACATCATTTTAGCTGGAAAAAAAGTGAATGTTTACCTAACTAACATCATTGGTCGATGTAACATTTCTTGTTAAAGGGCCATTGGTGATGTCGTTTCATTTTTTTGTAACATCACTAGGTCATCCATTTTTTTGTTAAAGCAATGGATTTTTTTGTAACATTTTTGTATTAATCTTTCTTGTCACACTTAAAGGTACGTTTCGAGCTAATTCATGGGTTTTCTTGAATAATTAAGTTTAAGGGTTAATTATAGTGCTCAAGGTGCTATCTTGACAAGACATGTTACATTAACAAGACATGTGATGAAAAGTAATGGAGGCAACATTTCTAAATTAATCGGTTTTATTAAATGTTATTAACAAAAACAAGATAAATTCATAAATAAGCAAAAAAAAAAAAAAACCACATGAATAATGTCTACTAGGTATGAATAGGGTGTGCAACTCCGTTCGGTGATCAAAACCTTGCTTCTAAGGCATCGGTTGAAGCGCCTCGACATCCCCTCCATATAAAAGCAGCATGTGTGGCATAATTATTGTTGGTTTGGCCAGTGTGATTTTTTTTAAAAAAAAAATTTCCCTCTTTCTTACTCAATTTTCGTGATGACCTTAAAAAATCAGCCTTGAAGTTTGTTATCCTTAAGATTTTTTCTCTATTCTCTTTATTACAATTTTTTTATATTTAGAATAGTTTATGAAATTAAATATTTTTCTCCATTTAATCCCCAATAGATTTTTTTCATCTGTCAATTTGATTTTTATTTTTTTGATTAATATTTGTTTTATTTGAGATGGTTTTTGAAATTGTTTTTTTATAATTCATCATTCTTGAGTTTTGTTGCTATCAAATCTAATCCTTTCTTTATTATTGTTATTTTTTTACCTTACAATATTTTTTTAGATTGATTTTTTATTATTATTTCAACCTACAACATTTAATTGATCAGATGTTTAGTTTCTTAATTAAGCTCGGGTCTAGAATTTAACGGATTGCGGATTTAAGAGATTAACTTCCGTTTACGATATTGACATGGGCTTCCATGGTTTTTTTTTCCCTTTTTAAGCTTTTTTTCATCCTACATCATTTTGTTATTTTCTTATTCACTCTGTATGAGATTTTTTTGTTGTTTTGAAAATAACACAAGTTGCCTTATTTTTTTTAATAATATCTTTGTTAAAGTTATCTTTTTAAAAGGAATTTTTTTTAAATTAAAATAAATTAATTGATTTCATCCTTCAACATTTAATTCTTCAAGTGTTGAGTTTTTGGGTTGAGTTCAAGTCGAGAATTTAACGGATTATGAATTTGAGAATTTAACCCGGGTTTACAAGGTTCACTTAAGCTTGCTTGATTTTTGTTTCCTCTTTTTAAGCTTTTTTTTTTGTGATTTCATCATCCAATATTCTTTTTATTTCTTTTGTACGGGATTTAACTTTCTTTTTAAAATAACAAGGATAGCCTCAAGGTTTTTTTATTTTTTTTAACTTTAGAGTTTTTTTTTAAAGGAATTTGTTTTTTAGTTAAATTAAATTTATTGGTTTCATCCTTCAATATTTTATTTGGTAGGTGTTGAGCTTTTTAGTTTAGCTCAGGTCTACAATTTAATGTGTTACAGGTTTGACAGATTAACCCGGGTTTGCAAGGTTCACCCAGGTTTGCTTAGTTCTTTTTCATATTTTTTTAAGTTTATTTTTTTTTATTTCATCTACCAACAGTTGTTTTTTTTTTTTTATTCTCTTTCTGTGAGATTTTTCTATGGTTTTGAGAGTAATAAGGGTTAATTCAGTTTTTTTTAACCTTTATTGAATCTAGATTTTTTAAAAGGAATTTTATTTTTTAATTAAATTAAATTAATTATATGAGAGTAAGTATGAGATGCTCAATTCATAATGTTTTTTTATTTTTTTTTATCACTACTCTGATAGCAAGTGCGATCATTTTTAGTTATCAAATTCTTAGATTTTTCTTATTCCTTATAAAATGTTGATATCGCATGAACATTCTGTTTTATATTGGTAAAAAAATTAACTCGGCCACAATGTAGTGCGATCCATTTATCTAATGAAAAAAACTAGAAGCATTCATCATTTTACTCTGCATTATTTTTGGATAAATATTGTTATTTTTTAATTTTTCAATTTGGTAACTAGACTTTTTGTTTTTTCTTTACTTTTATTCATTTATTAATGTTTGTGATATTTTATGTGCTGATATTTTCTTCTCTTGAATTTTCTTGAAAATTCAATATGTTTGATAAAATTTTAGAATTGAATTAGAGACTCATTTCATTAAATCAAATTTAAATTTAAGATGATAAGAAATTAAAAGAAAAGGACAAAAACAATCTGATGAGGTTTTCTTAATATTCACGCTAAAAAGTTCATTTTAGTGCAAAAAAATGTTCATTTGCTGAGATACTAGATGCTTACCGAAAGAGGGGAATTGCTCGTAAGAAAAGAGAGAATCTTCATGGACTGGCTTCCACCAATCGAAGTTTCGCGCATTTCAGATGGTGGTAAAATGAGACCACATAAAGAGCTTTTCCTCCTTCAGTCAGATTTTTCAGTAAGATATGGTTTGACCCTTTTCTTTTTGTTTGAATCTTCATTTAGACGACGTTCCTCGTACTCCTCCCTTCATTCATTGAGATGGAGGAATCCATACCATAGGAGGCCCGCCCATTATGCATTGCATGAAGGAACCTTTCTTTGTATGACTTCTCTTTTTTGCCTTAGGTCGAATGAAGGAGTTCAATAAAAAAAAATAAGCCATGATTTAGTTCCTTTAGTTTTAGAATTTTATCTTTCGATCCTAAACTGCATTTATTTTACATTTCAGTCCTTAAGTTTTTAGAACAGTTCTATTAAGATATTTTTGAACTTCATCTAGCCGGAAAAAATAGATCAAGCTCAAAAAGTTTTTCTTGAATTGGTTTAATTTTGTATTTTTTTAATAGGTTTTGAGGTTTTTTAGATTATAAATAGGTTTATTGAGATTTTTAAGATGTTTATTAGGTGTTTTCCAGTGAAAATAATTTTTTAAAAATAGATTTTTAGATAAAAAACCTAAAACCTAACTTTTTGACCACCTCTCTGATAGCCAAAATACAAATAGACAACACGTATTTATTTTATTTATTTATTTCATTTAATAAAAAAGTGGATTCCCATATCATCACCCTTAAACAAATAAAAAGAAGAAGACTAAAAAAACCTATTTTTGTTATTAGGCTAGACATAAGAGCCCAATCTCATTGTTAGATGCATGATTTATTTATGTGGTTTTTATTTTAAAAAAAAATTATTTTTTATCTTTTCATTGAAATGAACTATAAATAACATGTTTAACTTCATATTTAAATTATTATCTAATGTTATCATAATCTTTAAATAATACTATAGATCTTTATGGGAATGTTAACAATTTTCTTATTATTATATACCTCATAATATAATAATAATAATAATAATAATAATAATAATATACTCATGAATATTCAATGAAAACAAAATTTTTTTTTATTAATTCTTAATAGATTTTTGACATGATTTTATCACATTAATTGTTTTCTTCTTCAATTATATAAAAATATTTAGATATTATTTAGATATTTTTTTATATTCAATTTTGCCATTTTTTTCAATAAAATATTTAAAATTTTATTTTATTTATTATATAATTAAATAAAAAAAAATTTTCAAAATTGTCCGGTAATATCACACGCTGAGGGTGTTTGACATTGTGGTTGCTTTTTGTGGTTCTGGTTTAAAAAAAGCAATTTAATAAAAAATACTTTTAGTGAGGTTTATTTTAAAAAAAATGAGGTGTTTGGTTAAAATTGTGGTTGAAAAAAAAGCAGTTTCTTGTGTTTGGTTAATATGTTGTGTTTGAGGTTTGATTGTAGAATTACTTAAAAGGATATATATATATAATTGCAAAACATAAGTGTTTTGTAATTACGAAATGAAAAATCCACATACATTAATTTATTCCTTCATTGTTCCATCAAACTATTTGGAATTCCATCGCGTACAAAATCCATACATGGAGGCCTCTAAGATCCTTGAACTACCGAGCGAGGAACAATATCAGGTAAAAAGTCATCTAGAATTAAATTGGGATTGCGATCATACTCAGAAAAAACCGCATCATCTTGCGATCTCCTTCTAATATAGTTATATGGTGTCATTGAGGCAACTACAATCTCAACATGCATTTTGTATGGATAAGTAGGCATGTTTTGCAAAATTCTCCACCTCTGTTTCTATACCCCAAAAGAACGCTCAAACATGTTAAGTAGTGATGAGTGTGCACGATTAAATACTTCTTTCCGACCACTTGGTTGTCCACGACGCCTAAATTCTTGGAAGTGATACCTCTCGCCCTTGTAGGGACCCAAATATCCATACTCATTGGGATATCCAACATCAACCAAATAGTATTTTCCTATAAATAATAACAACATGGTAATTTTTAACAAAACTAAAAAAACAAATTATATGCCTTCAATTACCAAATCTTCAATTTATTTCAAATCAAAACCTTCTGGTGGTTTTGAAAAATTTATACTGCTATTGTCAATAGCCTCAAGAAAAATACATGTATCGTGTGCACTACCTTCCTATCTTGCCCACACAAACATGAATTGCATATCGAAACTACAAGCGGCCATGACATTTTGTGTTGGTACACCTTTTCTTCCAATAAATGGAATTTGATTTTCAGATGATATGCAGGCACGGACATGTGTGCTATCAATTGCATCGACACATTTCTACAGGCCATAAAAAAATTAAGTAATCATAAACTTTATAAAATATTTCATACTCATTTAAACAACTTAATTAAAAAAAATTCATCTTACCTTGAATTGTGGCATAAATCTTGGATTCATTGCAATTTCTCTTGGTGTCCTCGTAAATTATGGATCTACTGGTTTTATGACTTCTACAGCAAACAAACATAATGATTTAAGCATTTCTTTAAAACATCTATTAACAGTTTCACCTGAATGTTGGAATCTCTCCTGCACTTGTCTATTTGACACCTCAACTGTTGTAAATAGGAACATTGCCACCTTTCAATAACGCTCATTCTTCTTGAAGGTTTTAAGCCATGGTGCATTTCTAAATCATTGCATAGACTCAATAAAGTGGTTGAGTCCATCCTAAACATGTTAACACTTCGTTTCCAATGACCTCTTAAAACCTCAGTCAACCAACGCATCCATGTGTTGTACGAAACCATACATGGTTCTTTATACATATAATTAATATAATATAATTTACGGCTCCAGCCGTGCATATAATTAATTTTTTCATATCAAACTGCCTCTTTAAAATAAATTCAGCATCATCATCACTATCATCATCACCGTCATCATCACTGTCATCATTACTGTTATCGGAGCTGTTTCCATCACTATCATCTCCGGCACCAGCAACTGAGGCATCACTACTTTCACAACTAGGATCATTAATGTGGTCTACAATGCGGTTCATTATATTATCATAATTGCCATCGAAATCTTCATTAAATATGTCATTAAACCGTGGATCATCCATAACTTTAATTACATGGAAAAAAAAAATTATATGTTGTTAATAAAAAAATTTAAATAATTAAATATCATTCAATAAAAAAAGACTATCAAAGAGTTGGTGCGACATAATTTTTTCCATACCTGTAAAGCCAACAAAAAAGGAGTGTTCCACTCGCTTGTATAAAATGCAATTGAGAGGTTTGTTATGAAGAAAGATAGTTCAGTGAGAAATATGATACAAACATTCCTCTTTATATAGAAAAAATTTAATAATGTTTACGTCTATTTTATAATTTTTTAGCTTTCAACATAAGTACATTCACATGTATGGGCTGTAAAAGTAACATATAATGTTAATTTTACAGCTCATACACGGGCAACATTCTAACATGTAGTCTTTCATTTGTTTTGTTCTCATTCTATTATTCAAGATTCCTTAACCCACTGTTTTTTATTTACTTTTCACCATGACAGTTTCAGCAATCAACTACAATCTCAACTCATGTGAATGAAGTGCCCCACGGCAGAAAAGGAATAAAAATACAGCTAAGTAAAAAACTAGCAGCAAGACCAAACAGGCAGAAAAGGAAAAAACACCAACAGCATGTATAGTCCCATCAGACCTCACAGCAGAAAAGAAAAAAACACCAACAGTAACTGCAAATGGGGTTTCTATCTTCTAAACAAACCAATTTTCAGACCTCAACGTGCTCATAGTAGCTACACATGGAAAAAAATACAGCTAAGAAAAAAACACCAGCAACATGTATAGTCCCATCAGACCTCACAGCAGAAAAGAAAAAAACACCAACAGTAACTGCAAATGGGGTTTCTATCTACTAAACAAACCAATTTTCAAACCTCACAAGCTCACAGTACCTAGACCCACGTGTGGCAGCTGGAATATTACAAGAAAACAAGCATTATAACAGGAACACTCAAGCTCAGTTTTGATAAGGAACAAAACAGTGAATGTAAATGAACAACTAATTCCATTAAAGGGTCACCCATTTAACATTAACAACCATTTAACATTTTAATTCGAAGATAAAATACAACATTAAAAACTAGCAGTTTCTCATACAAGTTTGTTAACTCCCGAAAAGCAGTTTAATAAATACAACAGTAAACAAATTACTGCAAATGGATATGCTCATATGTCTTAACACGAAATGTGGAATAATACAATGACTCGGACAAACTTCGGCAAATAAAAACTACTCTTTTAAAAACCAGCATCCCATTATTCTGCAATAATAAAATAAACATGTATAAATACCGTAAGCACTTGAACATAGTTAATTGATTAACAGTTAAGAAAATTAAATCATACCATGTCAGCTAAGCACGTTTAGTTTGTGCATACATTCGTTGCAACCATCTCAACTTCTGTTGCTTATCACCCATACTGGCCCACATTTCTCTTTTTCTTCTTAAACTCAGATACTTCGTAGTAAAGTCATGAAACTCATCTTCAATTGAAACTCCAGGAATTGAGTGCAGCTCAGCCATTACCTCGTGAATACTACAGCCTTCGTGATCCATATTCACAGAAGTAGAATCACTCTTAGTTGACATACTCTCAAGTAGTTGATTGCACCTTAACAACAGCTGAACACCAATTCCAGACATTTTCTTCTTTCTACCTCAGACCTCAGAAGGATCTCGTCTTTTCTTCTGCCACCACTTTTTGTGTTGCTGCTGCTTAACATATTTATCCCTCCAACCATTCGAGACATGTTAGTTTGGAAATCTGGAATCCCATCTTCCTCTGAATCACCACTTCTTTCTTCCAAACCATCATCATCAATGTTGGCATTGCTTATGCCAGGATCGACATCATTGCCACAAGGTACTTCTGATGAAGGAGCTCATGCAAACTCTCCAGTTGTGACAATGTTGGAATACATTTTGTCAAATTTATTCTTCAATGACGGTTCAATTAATACCGACATGTCTGAATTTTTTGGCTCCTCTAATGTCCTGCATATAAATGAAATCAATTAATGAAGGAGCATGTAAATTTTTTTTTTCTGAAATTTGACAACAATAAAAGAAATTGTTAGGATGATGAGGAAGTTACCTGAATTTTTTGTTTCCGCCACTCATCGCTAGCAGAAATTGTTCCTACTTCACTATTCCAACTAGCACCAGTTTCAGAAACTAGCTTATTCCATATCCTCCAATCCTTTTTGCATCCATCCCATTTGTTTTTCAATTGTGTTTTAGTGAATGCATGGCCAGTTTGTTCTTTGAATGATGTTATAAGAAATTTCCACCCCGTTTTATTGAAACGAGTAATATCATTCCCGTATCAATGGCCTTAATGCATATATCACAAAATATATGCAACATTTCCTTTGTCCAAGCAGCCTTATCCAAAGATTCAAGATCTTCCATGATATCTTTTAAAACATTTAACAAAAGTTTAAAATCAATCAATGATATCAATTACATTATGGGACATATATAACCATAGATTCAACCAATACAAAAACAATTAGTGTTTTGCATTTACAAAAGCTGTGTGGTTAGCAATAAACAATGACCATGCATTTAATTTGAATGAGAATGTTCCTGTTAATTCCAAGTAAACCAGAAGGAGTTGCAATTTGTCATGAAAACTAATTGAAATCCATTATTTTTCAATTGTGCAGTACACTCAGTTTCTGTTTACTTCTTTACAAGAAAATCATCATCGTCATCATGGCAGTTTGGATTCTTAGAAAATAGAGGGAAAAAAAAACAAAAGATTCAAAGTAACACACCTTTCTTTCTCAGCATGCAAACACACAAATGCGAAATCAAAGTTCTGATTTCCTTGAAAAGTAGAGATGAAAGTAATTGACAGTGTGAATTGGGTCTAATCCTACACGACATGCTAACAGGTCACTCCTTATGATTTACTATAAACACATGCACAGTAAAGAACTCTACAGTTTATCAAGCAGAAACAACATCAATGTGTACAGTAAACAGATCAACATGGATGCATCACATTGTTTCCAGATAATTAATTTTAATCAAGCAGCAGCACTGTAAGCTAATAAACATCAACAACAAAACAAATTTCAATGAAGAACAACACATATTTACACACAGTACACAGGCCATGAAGCAGCACAGAAATGCAATTTTTAGCTCAAGTAAAAAAAAATTTAAAGAACGCACAGTACAGAACATGAAGCAGCACAGAAATGCAAAGAAATTTGCTCAATAAAAAAATTGATGAAGGCACAGTAAACAGAACAGAAGTAGCAACAACAATAAAAATTTTAGCTCAATTCAAACAATTAAAGAACGCACAGTAAACAGATCGTGTAACATCACATAAATGCAATTTTTAGCTAAAAAATAAAGATGGAGATAAAGGCAAGAACTTACCTCTGTCCCTCTCTTGTGTGACTTTTCCTAGCACGGTTCTGCAGTGTTTTTCTGCAAACAAAAACAATGGAGACCCAAAACAGAAATGAAATTTTGAGCTGAATTTTAAAAAAAAATTGACGAAGATAAGGCAGGTACTTATAGGTCTTTCGCTCGTGTGACCTTTCCCAACACGAAGTTGTTGGGTTTTTCTGCAATGGTAACAATGGAGGGACAGATCAATGAAGGTTTGGGTGACGATCTTTGTT
>Ga0325405_1001903_pt1 | contig 21485 bp, 16 predicted proteins | sample PopdelMetagenome_21_FD_205663 | JGI IMG/M metagenome (GOLD analysis project Ga0325405, IMG submission 205663) | Populus deltoides microbial communities from Bellville, Georgia, United States - Xylem-Control-R2 | ecosystem: Host-associated > Plants > Phyllosphere > Stem > Wood/Secondary xylem...
GGCTAAGCTCCAGGGCTTATTTGCTTAAGTCTATTTGGATTTCTTTTTATTACGAGTATTCTTACTTCAGCTATTCGTATTTGAACAGTATTTTCCTGCTGTGCTGCAATGGATCAGTCCCGCATGTCTGAAGACGGGAAAGTTTGATTAGAAAGAAAAGAATATACTGTTTTCAACTACTAATTAACAGAAACAGAACACTCTTTCGATTTCCTGTCGCATGGCATGAGCAGCTGCTGTGATAGGAAAATATTATCCTTTGTAATTGTTTGCAATATTCATAAATGAAAAGACCTGGCGGGGCAGTATGAGTTTCCTCCATTGTTGGTACTATCGTGCTGCACTGTCCTTGAATACCTAGCATTCCGCCTTAAGATTTTTCTATTTTTAAACAATCAAAGAGGTTTAATGGCAGCATACATCCCTCAACTATTAATCTTTTGTCACATTTAACTTGCAAAGGGAGTCATAGACGCGTGATTGTTACATGCACCTTCGTTCAGGCAACTGCACAATTATATTGTCCGACTCCAACACATTCACGCAAGAAGACGATTGAAAATCTCTCTTTCTTCTTATGTTTTTTCCCCCTTCCTGGACAAACGAACATGTGCAAGCATACCCACATGCAAATGCATATCACAAGCTATAGCCATTTTGGTTTTGTATTTTAAAAGGGTTTATTTATTTGTTTTAAATTAATATTTTTAATATTTTTAGATATTTTGATGTATTGATATTAAAAATATATTTTTTAAAAAAAATATTATTTTAATATATTTATAAATAAAAATTATTTTAAAAAATAATCATTACTACAATAATAAACGATGGACGAGCTCTGCCAGGCGATTGTTACAAAAGCCACATGCCATGCACATCCAATTTGGTTTCACATTGACAAGTATGTACAAATTTTGTATGTCCATTATGTTTTCCTTCAAAGAACTAGTTTTATTCTCATGTGCTTGACATGTGTATTGTTAACCTATAAAATTAATATGCTTTATTGTTATAAATCTCTTATAAATGAGAAAAATGAGAGAAAAGAATGGACATTTATGGATTTAATATATATTTTAATAATTAAAATCTGAATAATTTTATTTAAAATCTGACAGCGGTGATCAAATTTGTTCAGTTTTTTGAAGGCAAGAAAAAATTAGTTTGATTATATGATGAAAATAAATTTAGTCAAATATGAAATTAAAATATGATAAATAATTATATTCTAACTATGTTTTTATATTTTTATCAATAAAATTTGGTATAATAACAAGGAAAAATTACTCTATACTCCTATAATTTAATTATTTTTTTATTTTACCTCTATTCTTTTAGAAATTACACAAAACATCATGAATTTTATATATTCATAACATTTTACATGATATAAAAAAATCAACAAAAAAGGATTAATCATTTATAAGATTGTCATTATATTTCATTTAATGACTAAAAAACCCTTGGTGCATCAAAATAATAAAAATACCATTAGGATTGAACTAGGTTGGTGATAGTGATGGTGGTGGTGGGGTGAGGAGCGGAAGAGATGGAGGAGAAAGGTGAAGAAAGAGATTTTATGGTACAATATATATAGGGTTATTTTGATTGATTAGAATAATTTTTTTTATTAACAGATGATATTTTCGATAATTTCTATAAAAATGGAATCAAAATGAAAAAATAACTATACCATAGGATACTTAGAGTAATTTCCTCTAATAACAATATCTCCTTCTAGTATATTGTTATAATTATAATGCCTTCTCCTAACAAAATTATAATTCTACTATATAATATATTTTTTATTTTTTATTTATCTAAAGAAGTCGTGTATAAGAATAAAATCTATACATAACTCAAATAAACAAGGTCAAGATATGTAAATAAAAGTTTTTTTTTAGAATTATACTAATTTTTAATATGAGAAATATTACAATTATTTTTTTTTTACAAATTCTTTTTATTTTAAAGAGTCCGTTTTAATCATGTAAGGTTGATATTAAGATATATGTATCAATAAATTGTTTTTAAGACCTTTAATGATTGTTTTTGTACCCTAAAAGCAATTCTATCCGTATTGTAAAAAATATCAAGATTTGAAAATATACAAAACACACTTTCATTTCTTTTCTACATTTTTAAGTTTTAACCGAATATTGTTATCATTATTTAGAGTTAAAAGAAAACAAAAAGAAAAAAGAGGGAGAAAAAAATAAGTAAAGCTAAAAGAGAGAAAAAAAGTGAGAGAATGACTAAAAAATACGAGAAGAAAACAAAATAAAATAAAGGAAAATTTACCCTTAACATTATTTAAGTCATCATTTTTCACATCCTGGATGAACATAAATTTTCAAATTGAATAAAAATACCAAACTACTCTCGTAAACTTAAATTGATGCAATTCTAGCTTCAACATCAAGAAATCCATTAGAAGTTCTATTGGGTTCAGTCATAAGACTTAAAGCAAAGAAATTCAAGGAAACAATGTTGGAGAATAATATAAATTATATCCTGAGACCTCACCTAACAGCTTAAGCTATTGGGTTGAGATGATTCTTTGACATAGTATCAGAGCCTTGATGACCAAGCGGTCACGAGTTCGAATCTCACCATCCCCATTTATTTGATAAAAATTAAGCACAAAATAATATGAGCCTGTGAAAATTTCAAGTCCAAAGGGCTTTCACTTAAGGGTGTGTGTTGGAGAATAATATAAATCATATCTTGGGACCTCACCTAACATCTTAAGTTATTGGGTTGAGATGGTTCTTTGACAGACAATTAATAGATTTCTTTAAGATACATGAGTTAAGGTAGAGTTCGAGAGGATATCAAAAAATAAAAAACAATCCTTGATTAATTTAATTTATGTTCAATAACGACATGTAGGGGAGCATCAAGATATTACAGAAATATTGGAATAAAAAGATCCAAATTAGCTAATTTTGACCTTTAACTACTGTTTCGGCTATAGTTGAAGCTACATAATGAATTTTGATGAGATTCTAGTTGTATTGAAAACTAGATATCCATATATTTTCAGTGATATATGATAGATCTTCTAATTCATCAAGACGAGGGAGAACCATTTGTTTGAAGTTGAGCTTTGATTTTGCCAGCGGATTACAAAGTTCAACTTTGATCTTGTTTTATTTAGTTGAGATATTTATCTTTAAGTTTATTTTAGGGTCTACAACATTTAAGGGTTTATTTGGGTTATGTTTTATTTTATTATTTTACTTATTTTGAGCTTTTAATGTGTTAATGTCTATTTATTAAGTTTGGGTCCATTAAGTCAAATTAGAGTTAGTTTTTTACTATATAAACCAATTGTTAACATTATTTTTTAGTTTATGAAAATTTTCTTTAAGGTTGCTGTATATTGTGTGCTTGATTCTCATACTAAATTCTTAATTGAACTTGCAAACTCTTTGAATGATTGATCATCTTCATTTTGATTTATATATCTTGTTTATGTCTCGTTATAAGTCTAGGGGAGGGGTAATCAATTGCATATAACTTTGATCTCTAAGACAAGGTTCTTTTTGGGTTAAGTTGCAAACTTTTCTTAAAACCTCATATTAGCAATCTAAGGGACAATTCCACATCAATTTGGTATCAAAGCTTGGCAATTTTAGGTTATATCTCTTTAATTTTCATTGTTATAAGTAATTCTAGGGTTTTCTTTAGATCTTGCCATATCTAGGGTTTGTTTTCTTGGTTTTTTCTCTTTGTGGTTTCAACTAATACAAAAAAAATATATATTAATTCTTGATTAATCTTGGTTGTGTGTTCGATTTAAAAAAAAGGTAGAAGAAAATCGATTTTGATAGGGAACAGTCTTGAAGTTGCCAAAAAAATACATATAAAACAATAAACTGTGTTCATCTTTGTGACTTGAAAAATTCAGCACATATAAAAAAAAGAACAAAAGAAAGAAGAATGAAAATCGCAATCTTGAAAAGGTTCTCGGAAAAGAAATTCAGAAATTTTGGATATTGCATGAACTAGGGTTTAATTGAAACTTGTCTTGGAAATTCTTGGTGATCATGATTGATTTCTTGTATATTTTGGTAGAGTAGAATTATCTTGCATCAATTTTTTTAGTTTCTTGATTTCTTACATCATTTTCTTTATTTTCTTGAATTTCATAGTTTTTGTTCTTTCTTAATAATAACTCTTACTTTTATTTCATGTCTTCATTTTTGTTATTACATTCGAATAAATTTACACTACTATTTTTTTCTTAAGTTTCATTTTAAAAAGTTTGAATAATTGTTGATTCTTGAGTCTTTAAACATAAAATAAATCATTGCGTAGTTTGGTCAATTGTTTGATAAGTTGCTATGTTACTTTTAAGAACTAAATTATGGGAATAAGTGGTAAAAGGCATAGCGAGACTATTAGAGTGAAAAACCTAATATTGTGTGAAACATGAGAGGAGAGAATTTTACTATGAGAGTAAACACGCGAGGAAAAAATTTCTTTGCTACTAACCTTTATTTCAGGTATAAACAATGTCTTCAAAAAATATTGAAAAAAAGGGTGAGAAACATGAAGAAAAGGCAGGATAGAATGGAAGCTATGATGGAGATGTTAATGAGTAAGTTTGATCAGACGTGTTGTAACCCAATTTTTGACCCTATGTTTTTTCTAAATATTTTCAACATAAAAAATAAAAAAATATGTTCTTGATACATTTGTGTTATTTTCAACATTTTTAACATCGCCTAGAAGGATTCAAATTTCTAGTTTCTTTTTAATGCGTTCAACTTTTAGTGTGTCATTTTTAAAATCATTGGTTTTTCTAATTGAGTCGGCAATGATTTTGCCTTTTTTTAAAAAAATTAAAATACAAAAAATAAAAAAATAAAAAATATTTGGACATAGAGATCAAAATGAAAAGAAAGAAAATAAGGGAATAAAGTAAATTTAGGTTGCAGACTAAAAAATTAGGAAAGAAAACATAATTCGCTACCTAAAAATTTTATAGGTGGTTATCTCACACAAAAGAAGGAGAGGCTTTAAAAAAAAAAAAACATAAAAAAAAAAAAATCAAGCTCTCTCTAGCTCACACTCTCTCTCCCAAATACATGCACCAAAAAAATCTAGATCCATTTTGAAGAAGCCTAGCCGCCAGCTACCAATCAACCCTGAAACCTCGCAAAACAGCTCTGAAAAAGCCACATCTGCGGTCCATAGCCTTCAGCCTTTTCCTTTTTAGTTTTTATACCCGGAACAGACCCCTTACTTCCCTTTCTTTCTCCTTCACGCCAGCCACACAGGAAAAAAACACACCAAAGCAGACCCATCACAAGACTAACAGACTGCCATCCCCCCTTTCTTCTCTACCCATGGCTGTCAACCTACCACCGATGGTCTGCAACCTACCTCCTCTACCAAACTGACACAATGACTCTCCCTTCTTCACTATCATCCCCTGACACCAGCCACCCGACAACAACTCCATCACCAACGCCCCCACCTCCAGCCTTCAAATCAACAACCTCATATTCCCCAAAACCAGCTCAAACCGCCAGCACCACCACCCCAAACTAGACCATCACCTCCCCCCGTTCCAGCCAGCCACTACACCATTAAACAGTTTTACTGACGGATTAATTACGTCGGTGTAAGCCATGAAATTCATCGGTAAAATTATTACCGACGGTCTCACCGACAGAATCCGTCCGTCGCTATACTAATCGTCGGTAATTTCCCGTTCCGTTGCTTATTTTGTTGGAAACAAAAAAAACCAACCACCGATGGAATTACAAACGGTGATGCACGACAAAAAAAATTCCCGCGAGAATATTACCGACGGAATAAATGCGTCTGTATTTTCAACGGTAATCACCAATGGATATTCCATCAGTGATGGTGGCATGGTGGTAAATGTTTCAGAACTCTGTTAAATACCGACGGATATATTCCGTCGGTAATAATAATAGTAAACACCGACGGAAGATTTCCGTCGGTAATTGTGGCATAGGTGGTAATTGTTTGGCAACTCTCGGTGAAATACCGACGGAATATGTCCGTCGGTAAAGCCGTCGGTATGTATTGAAAATAAATAAATAAAAATATTAATAGTAAAAAAGCTTAATAAACAAATAAAATTGTATTAAACATTAAAAATATAAAAATAATGTTAAATAATATTCATCCAAATATTCATTACAAATTTAATGTGTTTAAAAAACAAAATTAAACTAGAATAACGGCGAAGCTAGAAGAGGAGGAGGAGGAGGAGGAGGAGGCTGGATGTTCTTGGGACCGTACAGCAAAAAAGAAGTTGCATATGTATCATCACCCATCCTTGATCTAATCTCTATGACCATTTGATCGAGTTGATCATAATTCGTCGAGAGTTGTTCATATTGTTTTTTCAAGGCCACGAACTCCTCAGACTGGGTGCTCGATACTGATGGAGAGCTCCCAACAGTTGGACACTACGGGCCGATCGCAAGTTTTCGGCCGTAGTGTCGGAGAGCCCGTAGACCTGATTTTTGTCGGGTCCACCAGACGATCCCATTTCCATCCACAAATCTGAATTGAAATCTGGATGGGTCGAAGGATCGTCCCCATATCTCTCCCTCAACCAACTATTATAGGTCTCTTGAAAATTAAAAAAAAATCATCATATTGAATTCAAGAAAATAATAACTTACAAAATAAAATGATTGAACGAACATATCACGAAGTGCTGAGCACGGTTGTCCACGAACTGCTGCACCCTCTTTTGGTGGTCTTGACTCCGCACATGCGTCTCTACAAACAGCTCCATTGGACTCGGCTCACGTCCAAGAGACATAGCCTGTAAGGAAAAAATAGGTTGCAAGTTAAATATATTTATAAGCAATGACAAATTAATTAAAGATATATTTTAATAAAATTAATCTTACCATCCGCTTTGCATGTGCGCTGAACGGGACGGAGCTGCCGGTGTGCGTGGTCACCGAACCATGAATTTGCCGATTCTGGTTGTGGGCGCTGGACTGTGAGCGCCGTGAGAACAGCTCTAAGGTCACGTGCTCAATATATGTCGTCCATATATCTCCCGAGATGAATGGCAGTTTGAATTCCCTCCAAACCGCCACCTAATTCCATCCTTCAAGACCGTCATCCCTCGCATGTCTTTTTGATTTTTTTTGCGTGTCATACCAAAAATCACACAACCTACTTCTATAGTAACAAATTAGAATTAAGAACATACAATTATAAAACAAAAATAAATATTATTTTCGATGTTACCTAGTTGCCGCGTGATTCTCCCATACCCTCCTCACAACATTGTTGTTCGCTCTATCCCACTTAAATTTACGCTGTGTATATAAGTAATTCATTTAAATAAAAATAGTACAAGATATAAAATTATAAAAATAATTTATTAAAAATAAGTTGGAAATTAAAAGTTAACACCGACCTGAAATCGCTGAAACCATGCATCGATATTAGGTCTCCACTCAGGATGTCTGGAAACCTGACTCCATTGAAACAATGGAATCTCCATCGACGATTTAAACACCGATGTAATTGTCATGACAGCTTCAATGTTTGTGAACCTGAAATTAAATAATAAAAAATTAATTAGTTGTTCATAAATTATGTTATAAATATAAAAACAAACTCAAAACCTTAACAAACTTACATCGAGAGGTCATCCTTCCATTGTGCTTGGTACTTGCGGGTGAATTGACCCCGCTGTGAAGGCACACTGCCTTTGTGCTATGAAACCGCGTTAGAAGAGGCAGCATCACAAGTTGGCGTAGATGCATCGCCGTGATCAGAACCTAAGGAGATGTCCTCCTCGCTGCTAGAAGAACTAGTTGCAACCGTCTACTGACGACGTGCTGTAGATTTCATTTGACGCATGTACACAAATGTATATGAATTATTACATAATTAACTTTGATTATTTTAAAAAAATTTGGCAGCACCTCCCCTATACTGGAGACTACCCACAGTTTTCAAACCTGCAATCTTTACAATAAACACAATCCAATTGACTCCAGTAACATCATATATACAACCTAATATCCATAGAAATTCAATCATTTAAAACAATTCGACAACACCTCCCGTATATTAAAAACTACCCACAGTTTTCATACATACAAATATTAATAATTACACAAATATTGCAAAATCAACTCTATACAACCTAACATCTATAGAAATTCAACATCTATATATTTTCAACTAACATCAATACAAATTCATAAATAACAATTAAAATTAATCAAAATAACAAACAACATAACAAACAATAATATCCTAAAATTAAGATAAACTAATTAATTTTAATTCTATATTTCAATTAACATTTAAAACATAAATTCAGAAATAACAATTATGGCAATATAAACAATAATATCCTAAAATTAAGATAAACTAATTAAATTTAATTCTATATTTTAGTTAACATAAATTCAGCAATAACAATTACGGCAATACAAACAATAATATCCTAAAATTAAGATAAACTAATTAAATTTAATTCTATATTTCAATTAACATTTAAAACATAAATTCAGCAATAACAATTACGGCAATACAAACAATAATATCCTAAAATTAAGATAAACTAATTAAATTTAATTCTATATTTGAATTAACATTTAAAACATAAATAAAATGAAAAAAACTAAAGAACACTACACAAAACATCCTAAACACAAAACAAACAATACACAAAACTAAAAAACACTACATCAATTCAAAATAAATTTAGGAATAAAAAATGCTTACCTTAATAGTGTGTTGATTTTAAGATTTTGTCTACAAACAATACACAAAACAAAGAACACCAAAAAAATAATCATAATCATAATTAAAATAAAAAAAATTACAAAGATAAAGAAAGAAGAATACATACCTTTTAATATGTTTAAAACTACCACCAAAACAATAAAAACTCTTCCAAAAACTAAATACAAATGGAGAGGAGAAGAGAAATAGAGATGAAGAGCCGAAAGAAAAAATGAACCAAATAGGGAGAGGGGGGGTTTTATATAGCAATATTTCCGACGGTATTACCGACAGAATCTAATGCCACCGACAGTAATAAATGTTTCGTCAGTAATTAATTGATATTCGCACCAAAAAATCAAAAATCCCGCCAGACATTAATATGGCACCTTTTCTGATGGTATTACCGACGGAATATTTATTATTATCGGTGGCATTAAATTCCATCGGTAATCGCCGTCGGTAGTTAATTGGTATTCGCACCGAAAATTTCAAAAATCCCACTAGACTAATCTATCCATCTGTATCAGTGCCGACCGACTAGGCTTTTGACAGGCGTGCGCTTCGGGGTGCACGCCAACCTTCGATGTATCCATTGGTGAGTGTGGCACATCAGTGTATCCGTCGGTGAGTGTGGCACGAACCGTAAATTTTTTTCAACTCTCTGTAAAATACCGACGGGTTTCAGTCCGTCGGTATTGCCGTCGGTGATTGCGCCAACCGTCGGTATACCCGTCGGTGATTGTGGCACGGACCGTAAATGTTTTTCAACTCTTGGTGAATTACTAATAGGTACCAGGCCGTCGGTGTACTCGTCGGTGATTGTGGCATGGACTGTAAATTTTTTTCAACTCTCGGTGAAATACCTACAGGTACCAGGTCGTCGGTGTACCCGTCGGTGAAACTGTCAATATTGCTCCGCATGTGTCTCTATCCTCCTTCACAAAATCTTGAATTGCAAACTTACAACACACACAACACAATAACAAGAGCTGGCAATTAAAGAAGAATAAATATTTCATGTTCCAAAATATTAAATTATAAAAATAAGGCTTTACAACATGTTTAGTCAGAATTTTAATCTTCGTCCTCAATTGAATTGTTATCATCAGCTTCATCATACTCTTCAATGTGGTTATCATCTTCTTCATCAACATTCTCTAGTCCACTAGTAGAGCTTAAAACAACATTCAACTCCTCTGCGTCAACATCAACAAGACTATCGTTGAAAACATGAAAATTTAAATTTTCTTCCAAGTCAATTGAAGGAGCACCTCGGTATGGTTCAACCAACTCACTAGTTTGAAAGACTTCATCTATCACACTTGTGTCTTTGTTCTCATCATAAACAACCTCGACACAACCCCTGGGTTTTGTTTTTAAAATGGATAACAAATCAACTCTTGATCGGTCCTTTCTAAAGGAAGGGGTGTATGTGTAATAAACTTGTTGGCATTGCTTTGTGAAAATAAAGACGTCGTTTATGTTGTGGTGTCTAGCTTTTAAGTTGATTTCAACGAGATCATAGTGAGAATCTACTATGATTCCTCTGTCAGTTGTGTCATACTAATAACATTTGAATAAAAACACTCTATTATGCTCGCTATGATATTGTAGTTCGATGACCTCTTCCAATCTATCGTAGTAGTCAACTTCAAACTCACTAGAAGTCGATCCTTTAATACAAACACTACTGTTGTATGTCTTTCTTCCATGCCCGTATTCTTCAGTATGAAAGACATATCCATTGACAAAATATCTGTTATAACACTTGACTTTTCTTTCAGGGCCCAAGCTTAGTAAAGACAGTGAAATAGCAGCACTACCTCCCAATTGATAAACCTTATATATTAAATACAACAATAATCAATAAACGAATATTATGTAATATTGATGTACAGTTAATTACATTGTAAGAGATAATGAGTTTGTGATAGGACTTACATATGTTCTAAACTATGTGGCAAATTGTTCATCTTATAATTGAAAGATCTGGGATTCGGTCAATTATGAGTTATTGGACAGTAAGTATCGTCGATGTTGCTTGCAAGGTTGTTCCAATTTATGAGTTTATGGTATCACAAAACATAAATAGTACACTATTGACAAAGTTTAAGTCGAACATCTACTTACTTAATAAAAGGTCTCAGCTCATCACAGTTAAATAGGACATAATTGTGTGCTTGTCTGAACTCTATTTCAGACAAATATCTTCCCTTCACGGCATTTTTAGGTGTGGGTCGTCCAGGATTGGAGAATATTGACAAGTTCTCACTTGAAGGCACTTCACCACTACCATCATGCAGTGGAACATGGTTGATCCTCGTTCTCAAATGAGGTTCGAAATAGTATAAGATAAATGTTGAGATCTTCTCAACAATATAGGCCTCACATATTGACGCCTCAACATGCGCCTTGTTCTTAACCTTTTTTTTTTAAGATTGAACAAGTACCTGCACACACACACACACACACATATATAGAATTAATAAAAGATTATCAATTAAAAAAATAAAAAAAAACATTTAATTATGAATTACATAGCAACTGTAATATCTAATCTCTCGAATGGATACATCCATCTGTACTGGACCGGTCCTCCAACTTTTACCTCAAACGGTAAATGTACGGGTAGATGCTCTGTTGAGTCAAAACATGATAGAAGGAATATCATCTTAAGTTTGCATATTGTCTCGATGATATTCGTTTCAAGCCTTTCAATGTGATTAACATTCAACTTGTTGGAGCATATATCTCTGAAGAAATGACTGATCTCTGTTAGTGTATCCTATATCCCCTTTGGCAACAAATTACAAAAAGCTAATGGGATGAGTGTTTGCATAAACACATGGCAGTCATGACTCTTCATTCCATATAATATGCATTCCTCCGTATTAACCAGCCTTGATATATTCGAGACATGTCCATCAGGGAAACACATACTCTTAAGCCATTTGTAGACTAGTAGTTGTGCGTTTTTCTCTAACACGAAGCTTGCTCTTGGTTTTGCGACCCGTGACCCATCATAAACCAACTCCATATTTTTACGGTTACAGAACAGCACTACATCAAATCTAGCCTTGATGTTGTCCTTTGTCTTCCCCTTCACATCTATGACGGTGTTGACAATATTCTCAAACACATTCTTTTCAATGTGCTTGACATCAAGGTTATGGCGGAGAAAATTGGTCTTTCAATAAGGAAGCTCCCAAAAGATACTTCGCTTCACCTAGTTATGAGTCAAACCAAAACTAGAAAACTTCTGCTTACCTGATTGGAGACCAAACACAATGTCACCATACTCTGACACAACGTCAAGCAATTCTTTACCAAAAAGGTGAGGGGGTGCAACATCTTTTTCAACTCTGCCAACAAAGAAATTCTTTCTGTTCTTTATGTACCTGTGATTCGGTGGCAAGAAATGATGGTGACAATAAAAAAAGAAGATTTACCCCCGTTTGTTAGCGTGAATGCCTTGTTGTTCTCCATACAGTATGGATATGCTAGCTTTCCATGCGTGCTCCAACCAGAAACTATTATATAAGCTGGGAAATCATTGATAGTTTACATCAAAACCACTCTCATAACAAAATTTTGTTTCCTCGAGATGTCATAAGTCAAAGCTCTAGAGGACCCCACAACTGCGTCAACTTATCAATCAATAGATGAAGACAAATATCTATATTCTGCCCCGGACTGCTCGGACCTGGTATGACTATAGATAAAAACATGAACTCCGGCCTCATACACATCCCCGGTGGCAAGTTATAAATCGTTAGTATGATCAACCAACAAGAATAAGGAGCAGCAAATGACCCGAATGGGTTGAATCCATCTGTACACAACCCAGGACGCACGTTCCTTGATTCAGTTGAAAAGTGAGGATGCACACTGTTAAAGTATTTCTAGGCTTCATTGTCAGAAGGATGCACCATCACTCCATCAACCGTATGATGTGATTGGTGCCATATCATGTGCTTAGCAGTCTTTGGTGACATGAATAACCTCTACAGTCTAGGTGTGATAGGGAAGTATCTAAGTTTTTTATATGCCACGAGAATCTTCCCTCTACCAATTCTGGGTTTGTAACGAGAATGCCCACATGTCATGCACTCGGTTAGCTCACCATTTTCAAGATAGTATAACATATAGAAGTTAGAGCACATGTCAATTTTCTGGTATCCTAAACCGAGGGGTTTCATCATGGACTTGGTAGCATAAAAGTTCTCTTCAGCCTGTTCCCTTCAAGTAAAATGCTTCTTGTCCATTCAATAATCTTGTCATAACTGGCCTCACTCAACCCGTGATCTGGCTTGATGGTGAACATCTATGTTACAGCCGATAATTTATTGTGGTTCGTGTAGCCATCCCATAATGGTTCGTCAGAATCTTTCAACAGATGAAAAAACCTTGCTGCATCTGCATTAGCTTCTTCTTTTACAATTGGACATTCACTGACATTACCTTCACTCATTCTCATTGCATCCATAACCATATTCCTGTAAGGATTACTGTTCTTATTTCCAACTTCATGCATGTTGCCAGCACTAGAAGTTGACCCAACTACCCTTTTTACCATGCTCTCATTAGGAACAAATAGTTCACTGTGTGCATAATAACACAGGTAATCCTCCATGAACCCTTTGGTTAGAAGATGCATCGTTACAACATCTTGATGCAGAAACTTTAAATTTTTACACTTCCTGCATGGACACCTGATACCACCATCAGTAAAATTCCTCGGGATAGATGTTACGAAATTAATAAAACCCTGAACCCCGTTACAATAATCCATCCTCCACAATCCTTGGGGTGAGTCCCGATGCATCCATGAATTATCATCCATGACTTCATTGAACCTCTATAAAACATAACAAAAATATTGGTTTTCCCCAACATTATCCAACAAACTAAAAAAATACTTATGTTAAATATTCATTATCAATTATCAACTATCAACGTTCATACATACAAATTTATACATATATAAATTTACGGAAATCACAACTTCGCAATAGAATTGATAAGAATTAAAATAGACCCGTTAAACAAGTTATTATTTATTTCATCACAACACATCTAATTCGGTGTAATTCAAACAAAATTTCAACAATTTACAAACAAATATAATTTGACAAAATCAAAAATGAACTATAACAACAACAAAATTATACATTCATACTACAAGTTTCTTTAACAATAACAATCAAACAAGTACATACGTTAACAAAATAAATATACTAAAAACAATATTCACATTTAAATGATAAAACTAAAAAGGATAGATTTACTTACAAAAAATGATAAAATCCACAAGAATGGATCTTGTGACCACGTACAAAAGTATAAAAAACTTGAGTGCTTGTGTTGAGAAGGGGGGAGAGTTGGGATGGGTGGTTGGCTGCAGTTTGGGAGGGGAGAGGTGGGATGAGAGAGAAGAAAGGGAAGAAGAAGGAGAAACAGAGGAAGAGAGTGTCAGTAGAGTGGGTATATAATGCCTTTTACCGATGGAATCACTGATGGAACATTTTTGTCGGTATACCCGTCTATGATTTCACCAGTGAAAGTGCCACGTCACTGTACGGCTATCCCGGTTTGAATCCCTCATTAATTCCGTCAGTAAAATCATCTGAAAAAAATCTATGTCATCACACAGTTGCAACTTTACAAAAAAAACTGTATCAGCCATTGGTATATACCGACAGAGTTTGAGACATAATTATGTCCGTCGGTAATATTTATCAATAAAAAAATTATATCTGTAATTTTGTTGGTTTTTGCCGATTTTCTGGTAGTGAGCTACCATAAGATCCAACCACCATTAACAAATTAGCTATAATAACTCGTCATTTCCAAACCAATCTCTACCTAAAACACCAACAAGGTCGAAACCCAGTACCTGCAACTACACGAACCCTACAGCCATCAAACCACAGCGCCGCCCACACGAGCAACACCAACCTAACAACCATACACCCTCATGACAACAACTGCCATCATAAGTGATTAGTACTTAAAAGTGTATTTTTATCAAGGTTTTATATCATCATTTTGCACTTGAAGTATCAATAACTCCTTAACTAAAGCATGTTTTATAATAACATATCTAATAATATAAGATACCTTTAATTTATGGTAAATGTTCATCTTAAATGCAGGCCTATCACATAAATGAAAGAATTAATTGATGAGTGTCGCACCCTCGCGAGCAGAGCGCGACATCGCGGCGATCCTCGATTGATTTCGCGGTCTTTTTGGTTTTTGTGAATAAGGGAGTCGCCACCTAGTATTATGGTCACTAGGAAACCTAACTGGTCTTTCAGAGATTCTAAGGTAAGGGACTGGTTGCATAAATGGAAGGTATTAGCACCCCTAGTACGCCCACCTAAGGTAAGCTGCTTGGTGTTTGGTTTGCTTTGTAATTGCTATAGTGTTGGTGTTTTCTAATCCCATCAGTTTTTCTCGGTTTGATTCTAACTAAATTTATTAAGATAGAAATCTAAGAAGATTCCATGTGCTTTACAAGCTCATTTTTCCTTTGGTATTTCAAGAGTTTGCGACTTGTAAATCATAAGGAGGAGGGATAAAAATTTAGAAATCTAGGGTGCTTTAAAAACCTATTTTTTTTGTCTTAGTGTTTTATACTCTCATGGCTCATAAACCGTGGGGTAAAAAATTGAAATGTCCTCGATTATAATCAAGGTTTTTTATCCAAATATTAACAGTGAATAATAACAAATTACTCCCAATAATATTTTGGATATTCGTCCTTTAAGGATTTCTTTATCCAAACATTAGCGGTGAATAATAGATGAATTCCCCCCAAAATAAGATTTTTATATTTTTTGGAATATTGGCCAATACCCTTTAGAGTTTTACAAACATGTTGTAAAATCCAGAAATGCAAGAAAATAATTTTTGTTGTGTTTAAGAAATCCATGCTAAAACACATTGTCGAAACTTCCAATATTTTTTGTATATATAAAAAAAAAAGCGTTCAAAACATGTTAGGGTATTGGTCGTATGCAACACATAAGAAAATATTTTTTTAAAAAAACCACAAGCATCACAATTAAATACAAGAATCGCAATAAAAGGTAACCAATCGTCACATATATTCTAAAATTTACAAGAAAGCTTAAAGCAACTAAAAAAAATAACTGGAGAGAAATAAAACAGAATTTAGTGACAGTGTTCATCCCCATAAACCCATTTTAGTGACAGTGTTCATACCTACAAAACCCCTTTCTTTGACAAAACTAAAACCTACTTTAACTCCCCCACACAAACAGCAAGAAAGAAAGAAAGAAAGAAAGAAAAGCATGCTCTATTCATGTATATAGGAAAAACAAAACCATGGCCGGCTAATCTCTCAAGAAGCAGGAAAGAGAACAAACAAAAAAGGGAGCTGATGATGAAGAAACAACAACCCCCCACCCATGGTTCCTTATGAACCAGCGAAAGAAAGACAAGAAAAAAAGAAGAAACAGGTTTTTAAAACGTCAGGAACAACAAAAGGCAAGCGTTCATTGTAGTCTAAAATTGAAAACAAATGTGCAGAGCAAAGATAAAACTGGTTTTCAAAACGTCAACACAACAGATTTAAAGACAGCAAAGGAGGAGAAAGTTAAGACTTATACCTGTAGGTCTCAACGTTTTTTTTTTTTTTTGCAGAAGATGAAATGGAAAACCAGGCGAACGTTGCTGTCAAGGTTTAGCAGCAAATCTCCCTCTCCATCTTGTCTATTTTCTCTCCTCTTTCCTCACAATAACACCCGAATGCAAGAAAAAAACTCTCTCTATTTACTGTGTTTTTTTTACTCTGCCTCTCTTGCGTTTTTTGTCTCTCTTTGCTGTGTTTTTTTTGCCTTTTACTCTCCGGTTTTCTCTTCTTTTTCCTGATGTTTCTTTCTGTGTTTTTCCCCCTCTCCTAGGTCATTAGAGGAGCTTATATATAGTCTAACATATCTCTATTTAGGAAAGATTTAATGCATTAATTCTAGGATGCAAATCCCTACTGATTTGCAGTAAAAAAACGCAAAAAGAAAACTGTCATATTCTAATTTTGATGTCTGATTTCTTTCCAGTTTTTTAGAAGATGGTGTGGCTTCTTTCTATCTTTCCATAAGGCCAGCTGCTCCCTTTGAAATGAGGTAAGAAAAACGTGGCTGCAACTCCAAAAATCAAGCATGATGATAAAGGAAAAACAGCAGAGAAAAAAGGAAAGAAATCAGTTGGAGGGTGCAGCTGCAAGGTCTTATTTTCCTTATTCGGTGTGGTAAGAATCCTGTAATTTATGATGATCCAACCCCCCTCTCTAGCTTTCAATGTCCTTCAATTCAATCCCTCAATTTAGCACATTTCGATTCAGTCGTTAGTCCAAAAAAAATCCTTCGAATCAGTCCCGCGAACTTGGGCAAAAATCCTTCTCGCAGCCAGGAATCCCTGCTTTCAACACTAGATATTCAAACGGGAATATCTTGAGCTTTTGATATTGAAATCAAGTGATTCAAAAGCCTAAATTCATCTACGTGTCTCGGAATACAACTTTGATGAAGGATTCCAAGTGAGATAAATTCGTTTTGAATAACTGAATTGCAACCAAACTCGGCTGGAAACCTTCTCGCGGCAAGATTCTATGTTTTCACGCTAGATTTCAAACAGGAATATCTTGAGTTTCTGATAATGAAATCAAGCAATTCAAAAGCTCAAATTCATCTACGTGTCTCGGACTACAAATTTGATGGAGGAGTTGAGGTGAGATAAAATCATTTTAGAGAACAGAATCTGCCAGTAATCTAGTTGGTCAAAAAGGTTCTTGATCTGACGATGCTGAGCATCCGAATCTGACTAAGAATTTGCCCTAAGAACAATGATCCCTAGGACCTAATAAAGGTGTATGTCAATTTTTTAACATATCATGGGATGGTCAGATATCGTACGAAACCGAGTCAGAATCAGAGCCTAAGTTGGAACAAAAAATTGCGATAACAACAGAACCATTTTTTATGCAAATTCTGATGGGTTTATTCAACCTTAAAGACTAGATAAAAAAAGAATGAATTTGGCATTATGAAGACTTCTGATCAATCTAAGAAAACCTGACGATTTTGGCAGCAAAGGGGAAGGATAAAGAAGGCAGAAAACAACTCAAACAGGGTTTTGAAAAAATATTTCTTTCAACTGCTTTTGTCAATCTTCCAGCAAACATGGGGTCCAAAAATGAGTAACAACAATGAGTTGAAGTACTGAAATTGAAAGGACAAAGAGATGGCCAAACTTAGAAAAGAGATGTTAGTGTAGTCCAAACTGGAACATTGTTTGGTAATCGAGTCATATCTGGAGCTGTAGATCTCGGATTTAGGTCTACTTTATATGGATGGAAAGCTAAGACATAGACCTAAAACTTTCATGAGGACCCTAAGATTTAACAAAGCCTTTTTAAAGTCCAAATTGTAGCAACAATGAAGAAGTCTGAATCTGTCCTGCAGCCCAGACACTGTTCAGTGTTCAGCCCATATCTCAAGTTATAGAAGTCCAAATGGTCTCAAAGTTTTACCCTGGAAAGATGAGACAATTTTCTATAACTTTTATGTTTAAGTCTGTTCAAATTATGACGTTATCAATGACGTTTTTGGCAGGCAAGAAGATAAGAATTGTCACCAAGTCAAGATGTGGCCAGCCATTCATCAATTAGTCAACAAATCAATAGTTCTGAATTTTGGCCTATAAAAGGAGGAATTTGCCATGTATTTAGGCATCTTGGTGTTCAGATCAAGATCATACTCTTGCTCTCTCTTTATATTTTGTAATGCTTAAGTTTTGCTTATATTAATCTCTTGCTTATGCTTTTCATTTCCTTTCCTTGTTTATTTATGTTTCTCTCTTTCATTATGTTTAGCTAAGTTTATCATGTCAAGGTGAAAAGGTTACACTAATGGTGTAAGAATAAGTATAATATAAACTCAACATGGACCTTAATGTTTGATACTAACATGTTTTATATTTGTTATCTTGTTCACTTTTAATACTTTGCTTGTTAAATGGTTAATCTAGATTTATGTTGTATAACCCTTGGTACAACAAATACTTGGCACTTTCATAGCCCAACCGTATGGTATAACTGACACCTGTGCTATGACAGAAACTTGATTTGTTGTTAACATAAGTTATAATCATGAATGCTTGACAATATTTACAAGTATTAGCATTATTCGAATAAGATAACTAATGTAATCATGTTAACAATTTATAATCTGATTGGAACCTCCTTGTGCGTGGTTTCCAATTGAATAATAAGAGTTTATACTATACTTGTTTGAAATACCATTAGTGGATCCTCTAACCTTGACATTTGTTTTTATCATTGTTTAATCCTTACGTTAATCTTCCATCTCAAAGTTATCATCAACTTCTTCTTCTTCTTCTTCATCATCTTTATTATTGTTGTTGTTGTTGTTGTTGTTGTTGTTGTTGTTGTTTTTGTTGTCATAGTTGTTGTTGTTATTATGTTACTGTTATTTATAATTTATACAATTAACCTCCCTGTGGTTCGACCCCGGTCTTGCCGGGTTATTTATTACTTCGACACTCCTACACTTGGGAGAAGACATCAATCTTTTGGTCGTGTCAATAAGTGAAAGAGAAGTAACAACGATGGATTATAACAAAAAGAGACAATCCCTTGCCCATGAACTCCATTAACATCGACGGAGATATCTTTTCTCACGAAGTAGGTGAAATTAATAATATTTTTTTTGAATTGATGTCGTTGTTCAAATAATCTTGATAAAAATATTTTATTTGCATCTTGTCCAATATTTTCTTTGTTAGTTTTTAATAATTTGTTAATGTTTGGAAGATAATTTTGAAATTAATTTTGATCCCTATTTTTTTCTACTCTCATATATTTAATATTTGAATTGTGACTTACACGCGAGACACTTTTTGGTATCAAACGAACTGATTCCCTTCCACAAAAACAACAACAAAAATATCTTTTTTAAGAATAAAATTTTATTTTAATTTGTATATAGCAATCTCTCAAAAATAGATTATATCTAAATATTTTAGTGTAATAAAACAAATCATCAAAAATAGTCGTTTTGTTTTGTACATGCATTTTTTGATCTAGTAACTAGTTTATTAAAACTATGAAAACTTGGTCTACATTTTAAAAATACCATAAAAATTATTTTGTTTGTTGTAATATTAAGGATTATGAACTTATACGCAAGATATATTCCCGATATTGAATAAAAAGACATATCATTTTATTTGTATGTTTTGACTTTAGAATGACTAGGTTTTAAAGGATAAGATAAAGATATCCTTATTGAATAAGATTTTTTTAAAACCATATACAGACCAACAACTAGATAGAACAACAATACCCTAGTTTATATCCGACAAACAAATAATGCAGCTTACCTTAGATAAGGTGTACTAAAGGTGATATGTCCTCTTTATACACAACCAGTCCCCTTATCCAGACTCTAAGACCAAATATGGTTTCTTATCTTTTCCTCCCTTACCATTCTCGACCATCTTGACCCCAAAGGATGATCATCGCGACGCCGCACATGTGTGACGGAATTGTGACTCCACTGGGAACTTCTTGTGGATTGAGCTTTGTTTTTTATGTGATTGTTATGTTTTATTGTTTGGTTTGCGTGTTTATTTTTAACTAAATTTCTTTTTATTATTGTATATACGCTTTAATTTTTGTATATATTGTTCATGCATTATATAATATTGCCTTATGCAACACATGTCTTAATTTTTTCAAGCACACACAAAGTTCTAGGTTAGGTGGGGGATTAACAATATGCACTATAACTATCGGTCAGGGTTCAAATGCGTGAAACACCCATTTGCTTGTAGTAGCTATTCCTTTTCAATGTCAAGGTCAGTTATCTTGGAGTCAATCTACACCTCAAAACTATCGATGTAATCTTAACATTCATGACACTCTTGCTAAGATTTGCTCATCTTTTTTTCCATTTTAAAGCATTGACCTTTTAGATCCATCAACTATTCCTTTTGAATTTCCACTCAGTTTGTACCATAATGAGCTGTTCTTTTGTATATTCAGCCTATTCTTATAATCTTTTATGTCAAATTCAGCAACTTTCCTGATGCTTTTTTTTTCTTCTGACTATTCTATATATTGGGCTTGAATCCTTTTTCTTTCTTTTATATCTATTTCAGCTAGGCGGTTTTTTTTTTCGTTGTCTAATTTCTTTATAAGGTTGTCATTCTCTTTATACTAAGAGTATCATTTTCTTATCAAAAATCATCTTGCTCTTAACTGACTTTTTGACTTGGACACCTTCTTTTTCTGTCTGCACATATTTGTTGACCAGCTTATCATATTTGGTTGTTCGAGTTTTTAACTCAATTTGGATCCTTTTGGTTACCTCTTCGGCAACTTCAGCTCTTTTCTACCAATCTATTGTCATCTTAAGATCCTTTGCTAAAGTCGCCAATTGCACATCCTTCTTTTCTACCAATCTATTGCCATCTCATGATCCTTTGCTAAAGTTGCCAATTGCACATCCTTTCCTTTTAGCTGTTGATTCAAGAAGTTTCTCATCTTATCTTTTTTTTTCCAGTTGTTCCTGCCTTTTGCTATGACAGAGGTCAATTCTGCACTTTTCTAACTGCTTTCTTAACTCTTGTTATCTGCTCATTTTCTTTTTGGCTGCTTCAATTCTAATTCTGAATTT
>Ga0325405_1001904_pt1 | contig 21481 bp, 10 predicted proteins | sample PopdelMetagenome_21_FD_205663 | JGI IMG/M metagenome (GOLD analysis project Ga0325405, IMG submission 205663) | Populus deltoides microbial communities from Bellville, Georgia, United States - Xylem-Control-R2 | ecosystem: Host-associated > Plants > Phyllosphere > Stem > Wood/Secondary xylem...
GCCACTTTGATGGTTCCATCTTCAAACAGGGCCACTGGCCTCAAACCTACTTATTAATTATTTTAGTGCGTATGAATTCCGTACTCATTAATTCCAAAAAAATATGTTTTAATTATATACCAAGTCAAGAATCCACAGGAGGGTGTGCTTAATAATAAAATTTAAGGAACTTATATCTGCTCAAAATTAATATGAATTTAATAGTAAAACAAATATGAATTTAAAGTTTAATGTCAAGTTTTTTTTAATTAAAATAAATAACATAAGATAACAATGAACATGTAAAGTTTATGAAATTTTATTTAATAATTGTAAGAATTAATTTGATATAATTATTTAATATAATATCGAAGGTTTCAATAAAAATATAACATCCAAAAAAAAATCCTTCACTTACAACAATCCTTGACTCTTTAATGTAACCTGACATGTGAATTGATTTCTCAATTATAAGAAAATAAAGGCGAAAGAAAAAGGGCGTCCTCTCCCTTTCGAACACCTAATGTGACGACCAAGAAAATAAAGTCAATCAGGTCCGTTCATTCAATAAGGCCATCACGGATTTGCTCTTTCGAAATACAGAACAAGAGAATCACGTAACTGGTTATTTACATCCCCAAAACAAGGGCAACACGCATCATAGTTTTGAATGACCAAAGTATTACGTGAGTGCTTGTTTGCCTTGTAATACTAAGAGTATATTTGGTAGTGTGATTATGGATGTTTTTTAAATAATTTTTCATGTCAAAATACATATTAATGATATTTTTTTATTTTTTAAAAATTATTTTTGACATCAGCACATCAAAACGATCCAAAACATACAAATCATATTAAATTTTAGTAAAAACAAATTCAAATTTTTTGAGAACACAGCCGCAGTCGTGTTCACAAACGTGTCCTAAATGTTCTTAAAATTAATTTTTTTAGTTTTTTAAATGATTTTAATATATTAATATTAAAAATAAAAAATATATTTTAAAGCATAACTTATTCAACACTTCAAAACAGAAATTTCAAACAGTACACCGGAGACAGATACATCTTTGATAGTCCTTACAGGATTATTCAAGAATATAATAATGATTAATTTTTAAAGTATTTTTTATTTTAAAATATTTTAAAATAATATTTTTTATTTTTTTAAAATTATTTTTAATATTAATTTATTAAAATAATATAAAAACATAAAAAATATTAATTTAAAATAAAAAATAAAATAATAATTTTTTTAAAAATATATATATAAAAATAAATCGTGGAAGGCGATTTGGTCTGCGGTGATATAATGTCCATGTGCAGCGTATCAATAGGTTCATATGTGATGATGATGATGATCTTTATTAAAAAAAAAAAATGTGGCATAAATATGTGATGTGATAGTTGATTTGCTAATAATCACGTCACGTCTGCGGATCTATCAAAGGTTTCTCTTCGATACCATTGCACTAAGGAGACTGCTTAAATATTTCTTTGCAATTACATGGAGCTAGGTTGGTTTAAGCTTAAATATTTTGTTAATTACGATTAGTGAGGTTTTTTTTTTAATCTTTTATATCATAACAACCGGTTATTCCTAATTTAGAATTTTCCAACAATTAATATATTAATTTTATATCATTTATATTATTTTAACTTCTCTAAGATCTTTGTTAGGTCGTTAATTAAAGACATTAATATCATATTAAATGTAAATAGTTGGGTTTAGGTTCTATCCCATAAAACTTAAATCTCATCGTGGGTCGTTCATTAATTTTCAATGTTATATGTTAATATTCTATTTTATGTAATCGAAGTGAGATTTGTCGTTTTAACACTCCCTCGTTTGCAATCTTTTTTTTTTAAAAAAAAAGTTTATTATGTAGCTTGGATTTTTTGAAGCTTTGGTATCATATTATATTTGATTCTACTCAAAACACTTAAATCTCTTATGGTGGTGTTATTTATCCGATAATATTTTCATTAATTATGCTACCCATTAATTATTTTTACTTTTCAAGAAACTGTACACTAAAAATTTACACTACCAGAAATTCGCTAAATAGCAACGGATTTACCGACGGAATATTTTGATCGGTAATTTAAGGTCGACATTACAGACGGACACTTTTCCGTTTGTAATTCAGTCAGTAACTACCGACGGAAAGTTTTCGTCAGTAGTTACCGATTGAATTACAGAAGGAAAAGTTTCTGAATTTTTAAAAAAAGATGAGTCGCTGACGTTGAGGTTTTAGCGGGTTATTTTTTCCGACGGCATGACCGACGGATTCAAAACGACAGCCTGTACAGTGACTTGACCGGTTCGCCGTTTAAATTGCCGACGAAATCACCGAGGGATTTGAAATGGCAGATCCGTACAGTGACGTGTTGATGTTTCCGTTAGAATCACCGACGTAGTTTCCATCGGTGAAATCGTCGGAAAAAGTTAATATATGTCAGCTCTGCCGACCCTCTCCTCCCCTATTTCTCCTTCTTCCTCCTAATCCCAACTCTCCCCATCTACAAACAACCAGCCTCCCCTCCCCCCAAACAAAAATCTCCCTCATATCAGCACAACAAGTTATATTTCTTGAAGTTTTGTGGTCACAGCATCCATGTTCTGATTTACCAACGAATTTTATCAATTTTTGTAAGTAATTCTATCTTTTTAAATTTTAACATTTAATTAAATGTCAATTTTATTGATTTTTTAGTATATGTATTTTGTTAGTAGATGTACATGTTTTATTGTTATTTCTCAAACAAATTTGTAGTATATGAATGTATAATTCTATACCTGTTATGGTTTGTTTTAGATTTTATAAGATTATATTTGTTTGTAAATTGTTAAAACTTTTTGGAACTATCGAAGTACATGTGCTGTTTTGAAATAATTAATAGCTTGCTTAATGGGTCCGTTTAAAGTTTTATCAATGGTATTGCGGAGTGGTAATTTTTATAAATTTATATATTTTAATTTGTATGGACGTTGATAAATGATAATGAATATTTAATATTTATGAGAAGTTGTGATTGGTTTGTTGGATAATCTCGAGGTAAAGTAATATTTTTACAAGTTTATTTACCTAACTTAGTTAATTAATACATGATGTCATCATAATTTTATAGAGGTTCGATATAAGTCATGGATGATCGTTCATGGATGTATCGAGATTCACCCCAAGGATTGCGGAGGATGGATTATTGTAACGGGGTTCAGGGTTTTATTAATTTCGTAACATCTATTCCCATAAATTTTACTGGAGGCGGTATTAGGTGTCCATGCAGGAAGTGTCAAAATAAAAAGTATCTGCATCCAGATGTTGTAATGATGCATCTTCTACACAAAGGGTTTATGGAGAATTACCAGTGTTGGTATACACATGGAGAAGTATTTGTTAGTAAGAGGAGAATGGAAGAAACGGTGGTTAGGTCTACTTCTAGTGCTAGCAACATGCATGAAGCGACAAATGACAACACTAATCCTTACAGAAATATGGTTATGAATGCAATGAGAATGAATCAAGGTAATGTCAGTCAATGTCCAATCATAGAAGAAGAACCTAATGCAGATGCAGCTAGGTTTTTTTATTTGTTGAAAGATTCTGACGAACTATTATGGGATAGCTGCACGAACCACAGTAAATTATCGGCCGTAGCACAGGTGTTCACCATCAAGTCAGATCACAGGTTGAGTGAGGATGGGTATGACAAGATTATTGAATGGGCGAGAAGCATTTTACCTGAAGGGAACAGGCTGAAAGAGAACTTCTATACTGCGAAATCCATGATGAAACCCCTCGATTTAGGATACCAAAAAATTGACATGTGCCCTAACTTCTACATGTTATACTACCTTGAAAATGCTGAGATGACCGAGTGCATGACATGCGGGCATTCCCGTTACAAACCCAAAACTGGCAGGGGAAAGACTCTAATGGCATATAAAAAACTTAGATACTTCCCGATCACACCTAGACTGCAGAGGTTATTCATGTCACCAAGGACTGCTGAGCACATGACATGGCACCAGACACATTATGCGGTTGATGGAGTGATGGTGCATCCTTCTAACGGCGAAGCGTAAAAACTCTTTAACAGTGTGCATCCTTACTTTTCAGCTGAATCAAGGAACGTGCATCTTAGGTTGTATGCAGACGGTTTCAACCCATTTGAGTCATTTGCTGCTCCTTATTCTTGTTGGCCGGTCATACTCACAGTTTATAACTTGCCACCGGGAATGTGTATGAGGCTAGAGTTCATGTTTTTATCTACTGTCATACCTGGTCCAAGCAGCCCGGGGCGGAATATAGATGTTTGTCTTCGACCGATGATTGATGAGTTGGCGCAGTTGTGGTCCTCCAGAGCTCTGACTTATGATATATCAAGCAAACAAAATTTCCTTATGAGGGCGGCTTTGATGTGGACTATCAATGATTTTCCAGCTTATGGAATGCTTTCTGGTTGGAGCACGTATGGGAAACTCGCATGTCCATACTGCATGGAAAACAACAAGGCATTCACGCTAGCAAACAGAGGTAAAGCTTCTTTTTTTTACTGTCACCGTCACTTCTTGCCACTTAATCATAGGTATAGAAAGAACAGAAAAGATTTCTTTATTGGCAGAGTTGAAAAAGATGTTGCATCCCCGCGTCTTTCTGGTGAAGAGTTGCATGATGTTGTATCAGAGTACGGTGACATTGTGTTTGGCCTTCAATCAGGTAAGCAAAAGTTTCCTGGGTTTGGTTTGACTCATAATTGGGTAAAATGAAGTATCTTTTGGGAGCTTCCTTATTGGAAGATCAATCTGCTCCGCCATAACTTGGACGTCATGCACATCGAAAAGAACATGTTTGAGAACATTTTCAACACCGTTATGGATATGAAGGGGAAGACAAAGGATAACATCAAGGCTAGAATGGATATAGCTTTATAGTGTAACCGTAAAAATATGGAGTTGGTTTATGGTGAGTCACGGGTTGTAAAACCAAGAGCAAGCTTTGTGTTAGAGAAAAACGCACAACTGCTAGTCTACAAATGGCTTAAGAGTTTGCATTTTTTGGATGGACATGCATCGAACATATCAAGGCTGATTAATATAGAGGATTGTAGATTGTATGGAATGAAGAGTCATGACTGCCACGTGTTTATGCAAACACTCATCCCATTAGCTTTTCGTGATTTGTTGCCAAAGGGAATATGGGATGCACTCACGGAGATCAATCATTTCTTCAGAGATATATGCTCCAGCAAGTTGAATGTTGAGCACATTGAGAGGCTTCAAACGAATATCATCGAGACATTATGCAAACTTGAGATGATATTATCTCCATCATTTTTTGACTCAATAGAGCATCTCCTTATACATCTACCGTTCGAGACAAAAGCTGGAGGACCGGTTCAATATAGATGGATGTACCCATTTGAATGGTTAGATATTATAGTTGCAATGTAATTCATGTAAGAAAGTATTTTCTATGTTTTTCTTAATTGAAATAATTACTTGATTAATTCAATGTAGGTACTTGTTTAATCTCAAGAAAAAGGTTAAGAACAAGGCGCATGTTGAGGCTTCAATATGTGAGGCCTATATTGTTGAGGAGATCTCAATATTTATCTCGTACTATTTCGAACCTCATCTGAGAACGAGAATCAATCGCTTCCACGACATGATGATGGCAGTGAAGTGCCTTCCAATGGGAACTTGTCAATATTCTCCAATACTGGATGACCCACACCTAAAAATGCCATAAGAGGAAGATATTTGTCGAAAATAGAGTTCAAACAAACATACAATTATGTTCTATTTAACTATGATGAGCTGAGACCATTTATTCAGTAAGTTTATACTAATTAAACTTTGTTAGTAATATACTGTTAATTATATATTGTAATATCATACACTCATTATCACTTGTAGGCAACATCGACAATATTTGCTCTCCAATAACTCACAGCTGATCGAATCCCAGATCTTTCAATTATAAGATGAGCAGTTTGCCATGTGGTTCAGAACACATGTAAGCAATATCACAAACTCATTCTAACTTGCAAAATTACTATACGTATGCATGTCATTACAAGATTCTCGTTCATTTACTGTTTATTGATGTACATTACATACAAGGTTTATCAAATGGGAAGGAGTGCGCCTAAGTCATTGTCTTCACTAAGCCTGGGGCCTGAAAGAAAATGTAAGTGCTACAACGGGTATTTTATCAATGGATATGTTTTCCATACTGAAGAATACGGGTAAGAAAGAAAGACATACAACAACGGTGTTTTTGTTAAGGGATCCACTAGTAGTGAGTTAGAAGTTGACTACTATGGTAGATTAGAAGGGGTCGTGTCGAGGTTGTTCAGGATGAGAACGAAGACACAAGTGTGCGAGATGAAGTCTTTCAAGTTAATGAGTTGGTTGAACCATATCGAGTTGTGCCTTCGATTGAATTGGAAGCAAATTCAAATTTTTATATTTTCAATGATAGTCTTGTTGATGTTGACGTAGAGGAGTTGAATTTTGTTTTGAGCTCTAGCGGACAAGCAAATGTCGATGAAGAAGATGATATCCATATTGAAGATTGCAATGAAGGTGATGACAATTCAATTGATGATGAAGAAGAAGAAAATTTTGACTAACTACCAAAATGAAGCCCTGTGTAAAACCCTTTGTTTCATGTAATTTAGATTATGGATGATATATTTTGTAACACGAAATATTTACTACTTGAAATAATTACTTGAAATGCCACAATCACGAAATAATTACTTGAAATAATTATTTATTATTTATACACAGAACAAATTCGACTTGGACAGAGCGCATGACAAAGTTGTGAGGAGGGTGTGGGAAAATCACGTGGCAACTAGGTAACATCGAAAACAATACAAGATTTTTTTAGAAAAAATTTATGTTTCAACTTCTAATTTCTCGCTATGGAAGTAGGTTGCGTGATTTTTGGTATGAAGCACAAAAAAAGGCAAAAAAACTGCGAGAGATAGGGGTCTCCAAGGCTGGAACGACGTGGCGGTTTGGAAGGATTTCAAACTGATATACATCGTGGAAGATATATGGCCGCACTATCTTGAGCACATGACGTCTGAGCGGTTCACACGATGTTCACAGTCCGGTGCTGGCAACCGGAATCGGCCAATTCATGGCTGGGTGACAACGCACATTGGCGGCTCCGTTCCGTTTGCTGCTCATGCGAAATGGATGGTAAGATTAATTTAAATGAAATATATCGTTAAATTAAGTTGTTGTTAATATATCTTTCTTCATTATAGGCTGCATCTCTTGGACGTGAGCCGAGCCCAATGGAACTGTTTGTGGAGACACATATGCGGAGTCAAGACTGCCAAAAGGGGGCGAAACAGTTCGTTGATAATCGTGCTCAACATTTCATGGTATGTTTGTTCAACCATTTTATTTTGTAAGTTATTATGTTTATTGAATTGAAAATGATGATTACTTTTTTTATTTTCAGGAGACCTATAATAATCGGTTGAGGGAGAGATACGGGGATGATATTTTGACCCATCCAGAATTCGATCCGGACTTGTGGATGGAGGTTGGATTGTCAGGTGGACCCGATAAAAATCGGGTTTACGGGCTCTCCAACACTACGGCCGACAACTTGTGGTCGACCCATACTGTTTTAACCATTGGGAGCTCCCAATCTAAGGAGTTCGTGGCCTTGCTCTCCAACACTACGGCTCTCCAACACACAGCTCAGCTCACCGACAAATACGACCACCTATCAGCGGAGTACGCACAACTCAAAACGTCTCATGCACAACAAAGAGTAGAGTCTGAACAAATCAAAGCGTCTCAAGCATAACAAAAAGCGGAGTATGAACAACAAAAAGCGGCTTATGAACAGCTTCGCGAAATGGTCATGAACATGGCAACATGTAGTGGAACATGTGCGCCTAATCCTTTTTGGCCGTATAACCACCAGCCTCCTCCTCCTCCTCCAGCTCCACCTTTATATTAATTTGTAATAAATATTATTTACCTTTAAAACTTCATTTAATATTTTTTTTGAAACATATTCAGTTTGTAATGAATATTATTTAACTTTGATTTTTTTTATGTTCAATATAAATTTTATTTGCATAAGTGGTTTTTTTACCATTAATTTATATAGTTTTATATTATATATTCTAAATATTTTTTAAAAATTTTTTTTAGAAAAAACTATTACCAAGGGTTTTACCGACAGAATTAATTTGTCGGCATTTGACAGTAGCATTCACCGACGCATTTATATACGGATATAATCAGTCAATATTTTAAACACTCACCGACAGCTTTACCGACAGAATTAAGCTGTCGGCATTTGACAGTAGCTGCCACACGTACCGATGAATTTACCAACGGATATATTCGGTCGGTATTTCATACACTATCGACCGATTTACCGACGGTAAGTAGCCGTCGGTAAAGCACGATATCACCGACGGAATCAAAATCCATCGGTAGATTTCAAGCGAGATTTTTTTTGGCGAGTAAATTCTATCTGTAAAATCATTGGCAAATGGTTTTTTTTTTCCGACTGATATAGCGATGGAATAGGGAATCACCGATGAAAGGAAAGCTGACGGACTTAATCCGTCGGTGAAGACATCGGTAAATGTATCACCATCAAACTTCTAATCACAGACTGACAGAATATGTCTGTCGGTAAAACTGTGAAATCTTATAGTGTTAATTTCGAGTGGAGGTAAATAGCAACCTCTTAAGGTTAGGTGCAATATAGAATATCTATATTTTTAAATATTTATAAAAGTTAATATCTCCTAATCAACACCACACAAGGGAAAAAAAACAAGTGTTTATTGCGGAAAAGAGAGATGGATGATAGAAATTATAAAGCGCAAGAATTAAGAAAAATAGTGTTTAGAATCGTAAAGAAAATAAATAAAGACTTTTAAAAAGGATAAATTTGTATTGAATTTACACGTATAAAAAAGTTAAATTTATGTTGAATTTGCAAGTCTAGAAAAAAAAGATAAATTGACAAGTGTGCGACTATCCCTCTTTCACAGTAACTAAATAAAATATTTATATGGTACAATGTTGATGTTTCATCTAAACATCTAATTCTAATATGTTTCATCTAAATATCTAATTTTAATCCTATATAAATTGTCTCTATAAGATAAGAGATTTTACAATAACTAAATGATCTATTTATAAATATACAATATTTGAGTTAAATTTAAATATCTAATTCTAATCATATACAGATTGTCTCTATTAGATAAAGAAATTACACGATAAATAATTAAATAAACTGAACTCTATCTTATTAACAACTAAATGGATCACAACTAGTCTACAATTCAATTCACTTTAATCTATTAAGGACTCTCGTTCTGAGTAGGATTGAACCTTTTGGTTACTAATGTATACTCAAACTACTGTAATCGAACACTTTTCTTTGTTCAATCATGACTTTAGTTGTTTGGTTGATTGCTTTTTAGTTTTCTTAGTCGATTAAGACTCTTTAAGCTTCATTCTATTGTTTATGATCGATCTCAACATTACATCTCCTGTTTGGTAGTGAACAATTAGTTTTCTTACTTAATCGACATTTAGATCATTACCAGAAAATTGACAAGTATAAACAAAACCACCGACATAATTTTTTCTGTCAGTATATTGCAATGACCTTTACCGGCATATACCGAGGGAATTGCAATGGGAAAATAAGGAGTGAGAAAAAAGACAAACAATATGATGACATGTAACTTTTACAAACGACATTACTGATGGAATTAACCTGAAGGTAAAGTATGTTAGTAAATATGCTAACAAAAAAAATTCCTTTATATATATCGAGGGAACTATAGTAGGATTCAAAAATGCAAATTGAATAGTGACATGACATTTTTTTTACAGAATGATCGATAGAGTTACTGATGGAACAATTATATCGGTAATGTTGTTAGTGATATTTAATTTATGACTTGGTGATTGACCATCTTCTCTCCCTCCCCCATTTTCCTTCTTCCTTATGCATTTTTTTTGGAACAAACAGCCACCACTCCCCCTGTTGTAACCCAATTTTAGCCCATTGGTTTTTAATTTAATTTTTACATGGTTTAAAATGTAAAATTAAAAGATCAGAGATTTATTTCGATGAAAAGTGTGATTTGTGAACTTGCATGAAAATTAAGGACTACAATGTGCTTTAATCATTCTATCTTTATCTTCAAGATAATCCCTGTCTTGAAGATAATTCTTGTCTTGAAGATAATCCCTATCTTGAAGATAATTCTTGTCTTCAAGATAATGATAGTTATCCGCTTTCAAATTTGATTCAAACTTCAAAAAAGAGAATGACTTTGATTGAAACTTAGTTTCTCACACGCGAAGGGACTCTAGCATTATAAATACAGATCTCAGGGTATGAAAAAAAAGGAGGGAACGATGAGAAAGAAACCCTAAAAGAAGAGACCTAAGAGGAGGCCATTACCAGAAACCCTAAAGGAGAGAAACATAAAAAGGAAAGAAAGGGGCGGCGAACCCTATACTAGCTGGCGCCCCCCTCAATCCTCTTTTTAGCCCAGTCTCCCTTGACTTCACCTCCAGCAGCCGCACACCTAGGTAAGTTTCCTTACTTCCTTGCTAAAATAATTAACTGGTTACTGTTGCATGCATGTGTGAACTTTTCACGCATGACTGGGCTAGATCTAGCCCAAAAAGAAAAAAAAAAGAATGGGCCGGGTCTGGGCTTTAGGCCTAGCCAACCCAAATTGTGTTTGCTAAGGGTGTGCTTGGCAAAACACACCCTTATGCCTTGGCCATTATTTTTATGCCCATTCTAATTAGATATTTGACCAAACAAACCCCTTTTTAATAACAAAAAATTTCAAAAATATTTGGGGCATTCGTTGATTTATTTGTGTGCCCCTCGCACTTTGTTTTATTTTTTTCTTTGTGTTTGTATTTTTTGTAGATGTGCTCAATCTGTGGACTATTACTGTTAAATGCAAATATGTTGTGCAATGTTTTTTTTTTTTTTTACTTCCATCTAAAAAGGGTAAATAATAATAAAGGATAAACAAGAAAAAAATAACATAGAAAATTTCTTCTTCAAATTCAATTTCTTGCGAAAATGTTCACTGACGCCAGAGTCAGGAGTATCGTATTTTTTGGATTTGTGCGATATTTACCAACGCCAAAGTTGGGAATATTTATAGGAATTATTCACTGACGCCAGAGTCAGGAATATGAAAGTAAGAATAAAAAAAAAGGAAAAAGGAGAACAAATTCTTAGCAATTTTAGACAAAACCAGCAATGCAGCCTGCCTTAGGTAGGACGCTTAAGGGGTAATAACATCTTCCCTTTTGCGTAACCAGTCCCATACCATAGAATCTCTGTTAATCAGTTAGGGTTTCTAGTGACCATAATACTAGGTGACGACTCCTTGAACTAGGCGTTTTCCCCTAAAAAGAACAAGATGCCAGATATCTGTTCTTTTTCTATATTGAGATATTTTTTTAATTGGTCGCCGCGATGTCCGGGTGTGACAATGAATGAGGAATCATAACCTTCATGAAGTAGCCAATAAATATTTATTACATAAGAGGGTTAAGTCTCTTAATGTAAAATAAATTGTGAGGTGTTAAATTGCCTAATTATATGTCAAGTCAGTTGTAGATCAAATGGTTGGGTCATGTAGTTCATCTAAGAATGCTTATACACTTACGAGATAAGTAGTCCCTTACGGTTGATTATGTCCAAATTAGACTAAACTTATTGTGGAGCCTACTATATGGGTATATGATTATCAAAATGAGTTGGTGCACTTTTAAACATTTTCATTGGAGTTTTTGTTACTATAATATATCCTAAAACTTTCATTCTAGTTGTTTAGACAAATAAAGTGCCCTGATTGACTTTATCTTAACTTGTAATACCTATGATTGAGTTAATCAGTTAAAGTCTGTATGGTCTTATTAAGTTTATAAGGAGCCACTGATGCCTGTTTAGAGTTTGACCAAACTAACTGTGCCATTTAATCATGCCATCAAGACCTAAAAAACAATAACCATGAGGTTGTGCTAGAGGCATATAAATGTTATTGTACATGCTCTATAGTCAGTGAGTTGTTAAATATGACATGGACTTTATTCATGTAAAATAATTTTTTTTATAAAAGCTTTTTTTTATCTTTAAAGTTTATTTAAGTTTGATTAATAAGTTTAGAATAAAGATAATAAGTAAGAACTCCAAAATGTATGAATTATGAAAAACAATAAATAAAGTTCTAAATAAAAGCAAATAAAAATTGAAAGAAAGATAAGTTTGTATTGAAATTGAATGTATGGAGTTGGTCATCTTTCGGATGACCTGTTTATAATAGTACAATGTGTGAGAGTTTCATTTAAACATCCAATTCTAATCCTATATAGATTGTCTTTATCATATAAGAAGATTACATGACAAATTCTAATACAAGTTCAACTCTATCTTATTAATAACTATGTAGATCTTAACTAATCTACAATTATGATAAGTTTAATCTATCGAGGAATCTCGTTCCAAGTATTATTAAGCTTTTTGGTAACTCCTATAGTTGATCCCTTTTATTAGATCAATCATGACTTCTAATCATCTAATTGATCTTTTCTTAGTTTCCTTAATTTACTATGACTTTTTAAGTCTAATTTTACTATTCATGATCAATCTCAATCTTCCTTCTCTTATTTGGTGGTGAATAGTAAATTTTCTTACTTGGTTGATGTATGAATGTTTATTTTTAATGTAAACAAATAAATAATCTGTTTTATATTTTTTTTATATCAATTTATATTTTTATATGTATTTATTATGAAATATCTTTGTTAACTAATTATTATGAGTGAAGTTATTTTATTTGATTAGGTCATTTCACTGTGTTTTTGTTCTTTTGTCTCATCTTCTTAATCCATGGAGTATTATCATTTATTTTATCTAAATTATTTGTGACAATGGATTACATTCCATCAACTAGTTCATTCGATTGATTTCCTTTCTCGTTTTACTTCTTAATCCATCATTTTTTTTTCACCTCGCCAAATCTAAATACTAAAATTCAAATATCTCATGACTATAATAAAAATCATTTTGAAGATTGAGAAATGTTCTTCTATAAGGTGATTGGTATCAAAATATTTAAGATTCTTTTCTTAATAAAGGATTTTGAGATTCAAGTATTCTTAAGTTTGGTATGTACAAAGAAAGAGATAAACATAAGGAGGAGAGATAAAATACAATATAAAACTAACTAAAAGTGAAAAAATATCTCATCCTAGTATCTGTCTCTCTCTTCCTTATATCTATCTTTTTCTTCAAAGTCAACTTAATAGAGTAGTTAACAGGATGTCATTAGTTATTTTCTAGGCACCATAAAATTTCTCGTACCTAAAATGCTATATGATGTAGACAAGAGCAATGATAAAAGGGATTGTTACATGTTAAAACCTTCAAGTACCAAAAAAATCATAAGTACAAGAAGACTCTTATAATATTTAATTTTATTTATTCAGGTCTCCATTTTTCAAAAGGCAATAACAAACCTTTATATAAAAAAAAAAAAATTAAAAAACGCTAATAATTTTGATATATAAAAATAAACTAAGAAATATATTCCCTTCAAATAGAAAAAAATAAACTAGAAAAGAATCATAGTAAATAATTGGAAAATAAAAATAAAAATTATTTATTTTTCTAAAAAAACTCATGCATTAGTCTCCTTAGGTTGGAAGGAACTTCTCGTCGAGTTCATTCTTTAGTTCAAAACTATCATCCATTAATAAGATTCTTTTGAGCTTAGGCCATTTCTCCATATCTCTTTTGTGCGGGTCACTTCATTATGAATCCCTAACATAACAATTTTATGTGGGTTACCTCATCATAGGTCTCAACACCAAAATTTTAAATGATAGCAATTGATATAGATGAAAACAACACAATAGTTCTGGACTTCTTTCTCCCGAAGGGAACCTCCTTATCTTCTCATACACAAGCACGTCCTATTTTTCAATATTTTCCAGTCATAGTTGTTTTGCATCACATAGCAAAGAAAAATACCCACCAAGAATTATTAGGCTTTGATATCAATTGATGTAGACGAAAATGAAGGATAAAATAGTTTGTTACATGTCAAAACCCTTAAAGACTAAAAAACACCATAAGTATAGGGGCTCTCAAAATACTTTTATTCATTTATATCTCTACTTATTTAAAGGCTATTAGAACTCTTTATATAAAAAAAAAATATGAAACCTCTAATAATACCGAATAAGAAAAAGTAAACTATAAAAAAAATTCCATTCAAATAAAAAAAACCAAAAAAGCATCATAATAAATAGTAAAAAAATATTTATTTTTTAAAAAAACTCATCCATTACTATTTCATATTTTCAATAATTCCACATGTACTGATATATTAGATTGCTTACAAAGTCATAAATATGATGTCATTCTAAAATAAGAGAAATTCAAGATTTGTAGATATTCAATATTTTTTTTAACTTAAAATACCTTTATTTTAATGTTTACTATCAAAGTTGATAGTATATTTTTATTTTTAATGTTGAGAAAATATTATAAAATTATTTTTAAAATTTTATTTAATAGTTTATCATTTTGAGTTGAATGATTAACTATTATAGTATCAGAATAAAAAAAACTTGATACAAAATAATAGTGGATTCATGTAAATTTCAAATTTAAATTCTTTTCACTTGAATGAATGTTTTAAAAAATTAATATAAAATTATTTGTAAGAAGTCTTTTAATAACTTAAACTTTATTATAGGACATTTACTAATACAACACAAATTTTTTAGGTAGTTAATATATATGTATTTTCTAGGTCATAATTGAGGGATAAAAAATTTAGACGCTAATAACATAAATGCTAAATATTTATACTATGAAATAACATATTAAATATATTTGAGAAATCTTATTAGAACTTTCTTAACACTAGAATCAATCATACTTGTAGCATTTAGCTGGAAAATATATAATATTTAAAAATATGAAAAGTCACATTGTGAATTTATATTTTGCATTTTCATTAATTATTTTTTACAATAATAATTAATAAGTTCATTGGTCGCATTTTATTATTTTTTTGTATAATAATTAATTAAAATTTTAATGTCCCTGGACTTTTTTTTTTTTTTTAGCATGAAGTACTATTTTGTAATAAGATCATTTGATTCCAAGCACGAAAAGTAAGTAAGATTTTAGTAGAAAGTATGAATGCAAGAGAATCGAGAGAGAAAAAAGTGTACGGGTGGAAGGTAGCCTGCTGCATGCGTGATCATCCAAAATAAAACGACCTTTTGAAAAGTCAAATTGATTTCGCCACTTGTCAAGATCTCATAGGAAATAGCAATATTTCGTTATCAACTTTAATTAATAAGTTACTAAATGAAAAGTAGTATTGTACTAAAATTATTATTCCCTCATCTTATAAAAAGGGACTTTAACTTTTCTTTATCCATCACAAAACAACCAATTTCCAAACCATGGCCTATAACCTCCCTCCTCTCACCACCTCCCCGTCTGCTATTTCCACCTCCTCTCTGTGCCCCCCAATCCTGAAAAAACATGGTCCATTTGTAGCTAGAAATCAAAGCCATCCCAATTTTCATACAGTTTCATGCAAAGCCAGAAATGATGATCACCAGAACCCTTCCACGAGAAGGGATGTCCTCATTGGTCTAGGAGGTCTCTATGGGGCAACCAATCTCAGCGATCCATTTGCTTATGCTAAGCCAATCCAACCTCCGGACATAGCTGACTGTAGCGTAATAAACGAGCCTGATCCTGAAAATCCCACAAACTGTTGCCCTCCATTAACAAGGAAGATCATCGACTTCAAGCTCCCTTCTCAAAATGAGCCATTGCGAATTAGACGCCCTGCTCATCTAGTTGATGATAACTACATTGCCAAATATAATAGAGCCACTGCTCTAATGAAACAACTCCCTGAAGATGACCCACGTAACTTCACACAGCAAGCCAATGTCCACTGTGCTTATTGTGATGGTGGTTATCACCAAGTAGGGATGCCAGACTTGAATTATCAAGTTCACTTTAGTTGGCTGTTCTTTCCCTGGCATAGATACTATCTCTACTTCTACGAGAGAATCTTGGGCAAACTGATTAATGATCCCACTTTTGCTTTACCATTCTGGAATTGGGATTCCCCTCAGGGCATGCAAATACCAGCCTTCTTTGCCGACCCTAAATCGGCAGTCTATGACCCGCTCCGTGACAAGAGTCACCAGCCACCAAAAATTGTTGATCTTGACTTCCCCGGAGTAGACTTTCCTTTGCCAGACCCAGTTCAAGTGGCTAGCAATCTTAATGTAATGTATAGGCAAGTGGTGACTGCCAAGTATCCTACGCTCTTTATGGGTCGACCTTACCGTGCCGGAGATGAACCAGAACCTGGAGCTGGTTCACTCGAGGATGTCCCACACACTACAGTTCACATCTGGACCGGTGACGCAGACCAACCGAATCGTGAAAACATGGGTGTTTTCTATGCAGCCGCGAGAGATCCCATCTTTTTTGCTCATCATGGGAACATTGACCGATTGTGGGAAGTATGGAAGAAATTACCAGGTGGAAAAAGAGAGAATTTCACCGACCCTGATTGGCTCGACGCAGCATTTCTTTTCTACGATGAGAACGCTAATCTAGTCCGAGTTAAAATTAGGGATTGTCTTGACACAACAAAGTTGAGATATGGGTTTCAAGATGTTGCTAGTCCCTGGATCAATGCTAGACCAAAACGAAAGCCAAACAAACCAAAGCCGACAGTGCCAGTAGATACGGCAGACCCAACAAAACCAATCGGTCTGTTAAACAAAACTGTAAGTGTTGTGGTTCAGAGACCTAATAAAAAGAGAAGTAAGAAAGAAAAAGAAGAAGCAGAAGAAGTTTTAGTGATTGAAGGGATTGAGTATCGAATAGATCTATATGTAAAGTTTAACGTGCTCATAAATGACGTGCCTGACACACCTAGTAAAGCAGACGACGCAGAGTTTGCTGGAACCTTTGTAAATGTGCCTCATAATCGTAACAAGACAGTAAAGACAAGTTTGAGGTTGGGAATTTCTGAGCTATTGGAGGATTTGGAAGCTGAAGATGATGAAAGTGTGGTGGTGACTTTGGTGCCGGTAACAACTATAGGTGAGGCTACCATTGGCACTCTCAGGATTGAGCTTCTCAAGGATTGATCATCATAAAAGGAAACTTATCCTTTCGTTTTTAATCATGTCAAGTAATTCCGTTAGCATTTTTATACCTATCTAGTAACTTGCACCGAAAAATTTACCAGGTCAGAGCTTCTGTTTAAATAAGGTCCATGTTTAACATGAGTGTTTCATTACTCTTGTAAACAAAATCTGATCGTCAATAAAAAGAAACCTTGTTTTTTCATGTTCTGTTTTCTTCACTTTTTTTTTTCTTTTCTTAAATAAGATATGACGTTCTTCTTTGCCTCGAGTAATTTGGTTACCCGATATTATTTCGAAAATTAATTCCTCATAGTATCTTTGTAGCCGTCTATTTCTCAAACGAGCAAAAACAGAAAGGGATTATTATCCTTTACAAAAGCGAATTAGCATAGACACCCTGTCTCTCTAACTAACAAAAAAGAAAAGAAAAAAGACTATTGCCCATCGCCATGGAGGACTGTAACAGTGTTTTTTTTTTTCCTCTTCATCTTGGTTCTTTAATTTTTTTTTATAGTTTTTTTTTTAATTTAATCCTTTAAAATTTAATTAATTTAAGATTAGGTTAATTATTTAACTCGGTTAGGATCACAAGAGTTTCTCACAATATTTAAAAGAGATTTCGAGATTAAATTGATATTCAATTTAGTAAAACCAAATTAAATTTTATTGATTAAATATAATTAAAACTATGAGTACAAAAATTAACATGGGAACAAATTTATATAATATTTTTTCTTGGGATTAATGTAGTTGTGGCACGTTTTTAGCATTTTAAGTCCCTAAACTTATTTTTTTGTTTTTATTTTTAAACCTTATTTTTTATGCTTTTTAATTTTTAGTCCAAGACTTCATTTTCTTCACGTTTTAGTCCCTAAGATGAGAGGGAATTTCTAGAGAAAGATGAAAAATAAAAAGAAATTGGTTGTTTCGATTCTAACTGAAAAAATGGACAAACTTGGTTTCAATGTGTTTCTCTTAATAAGAGCAATGCTATGAAGGTGTTGGGCTTCCATATGAACTGAAAAAGTAGATCGAGATGACAAAAGAAAGTTTTTATCCCGTTGATTTTGTACTCTTAGGCCCTTTTTTGTTGATAAATTGTTTTCTCATTAGGTTCCAGGGGTGTTTATTAGTTATTTTAGGTGAAAATGAGTTGAAAAATATTTTTTTAGGCCGAAAAACACCCCTGTAATTTTCTGGTTACCTCTACGATGGCCTGATTCCGAGCAGGCAGATGAAAGGAAGTCTGTCATAATAGGTGCATGTCACTTGCTTCTTATTTTTTTTAAAAAAATTAGGACGGATGATATATAGGTTATCCACCCCTTAAAAAAAACTAGCTCAGGCGTGCGGGCTTGCCCCAAGCCCACAAGATCGGGCTTTTTTATATTAAGGTCTAGGTGCATTGGACCACCTAAGCTCGGGCGATTTGCCTATCCTATTTTTTTTGGGGTGCCTTTTATTTTTCTTATGGTTACTTAATTTTTTTTTCAATCTACATTTAGTTGATTTCAGGTTAGGGTTGATGATTTGTCTTGATTAACTTTGCGAAGATTTCTCAAAGTATTTTAGAAAGTCTTTTTTTTTCAATTTCATCATTCAATATTGGATTTTTATTGATTTGTTTTTCTCCAATTTTATCCTTCTACATTTGGTTAATTGAAATTGACCTTTATAATTTATTTTGGCTTACGTTTTATAAGGTTATCGTTGTTTCAAACAAATATCCTAGCATTATGTGTGAGACCCAATATTATCCCTATTTTTTTTGATAAATTGGGCAATTAACACCCAAAATATAATTAAATGCTGAAATAGCACAGGATGAAAAAGTTTTAGCGAAATAGCACAGTTCAAGGATATCGCGGTTTAGAAACACAATATTTTAATAATGTCACGGTCCAGAACCGTGACAACTAATGTCATAGTACACAACCACAAAATTAATAAAATGTTGCATTTCTGAATCACATCTAATTCCATGTCATTCAAAACTATGACATTTTCAAGGAAACTGTTTTGAGAGATAGCTGGACATTTGATAAAATGGCTGGACAGTCGCCAAAACGGTTAGATGTTTTGACCGCTGTATGGTTTTGGGTCATTTTTGTGTTTTAAGCCTGAAAAAGTTTATAAAATCATGGTTTTTGTTAATCTAAAATTTATTTACTTTATGATTTTAAAGAGTTAAAATATTTACAATTTTATCAGAATTTGAACAAAGTTTCTTTTATATAGAAACTATACCCAAAATTTTATTTTGCTTAAAAAAACCTACAAAAAAACCACAATAATCATAATCAATAAATTCTAACTAAACTCAACATATTTTCATATTCCATAATCATAAGTAGACATAAGAGTTCAAAAAAAAAAACATATATATATGCAATATATATATAAAATAATTCAAAAATACAATATTTAAGTAATCCCGAAATATATAAACATAACCCATCTATCTATCTATGTCTACTTTGTTTATTGGATAATCCAAGCTTATTAGTAGCATGATTGGATCCACCTCCTGCTCCTATCTAAGTAGTCTTATCCTCCACCATAAAATTAGCGAGAGTTAGTTTCTCTTCAAAGATTTCAAGTCCATTGCGGTAAATATTTAACCGCTAGGATGCCAGATGTAAACTTTATTTTCTTCTTTACTTCTTCAGTACTATATTCAGTACTATATTGTTTCGCCGAATCTTTTTCAACCAGTGCCATTCCTCTAAATTCTTAAGTTTATTGGGCTAATTTAATAATAAAAATAAAAAACACTGTTCTTTTCTCTGTTAAGTCTCTCTCATCACCCAACACTCTCTCTTTTGCTTTCAAAACCGGATATCTTGATTTGTTGTGTTATTGTCCTGCGTTGATTCCCTATCACCTGTTTGTAACATATATTTTTTTAATCAAAAACCCAAATTTAATTTCTAGATCTGGATGGGTTTTCTTCGTTTATGTAAGGAAGTATGTTTCTGCTATCATTTCTTCATAGCTCTCGCATGTTTAATTAAACCTGCCACTTTATCGTTTTTGCAGATTAGCTTTCTAGATCTTGAAAACTATGATGGAGACTTAGCTTGGCCCTTGAACCTAAACAATTTTGTTGAATGGATGAAAGAAAAGTGTAGCCAGTTTCAGCAATTTTTGGAGTTTGAATAGTAAGGTAAGCTTTAAAATCTTCATCTACAGTAAGGTTTTTTTAATCAAATTATGCAAAGCTTCAATGATTTCACGAATTAATGCTTGAATTACTTGAAAAGGTTCACAAGTTCTGTAGCTTTATTTACTATTAGTGAATAATAAATTATAGCATTCATTCAAGGTTATTTGTTAGGAGGTGTTCAAAATTAGGCTTCTTTGCTTGAGTCTGTGTTCACTTCTGTAGGGTTATCATTTGAGCTCAATAATATGATCCATTTCTTCTTTATGAGATGTTAAATAATTTTTGTTTAAGCTCTGCTACATGTTTTTGCGATTAAGATAGAGTCTGACCGAAATCGGATTTCCTTTGCGTGCCATATGCCCTTGTTTGTAGTGCTGTCTTTTTCCCATCTCTCTTCCCGGTCCAACGTGTAAAGTAAACTCTCCATGTTCACCAAAATTCAAACTTCTCTCTGTCTCTCTTTATCCACGTTCTGCAATTAGATGGAACCTGTCGGTCTGAAACTGAACTCTTAGTTTCAATAGGAATTGCAATAATTAATGCTTATTTCTAACGTAGTTGTGGTCATTGTCACCCTTTTTTTTTTCACCCAGCCTTTTTGCTTGTACTTCTAAAAGTGGTGTTGGTCCATGCTCCTCGCAAACATAGACGCAGGCAAGTCTTTTTATTCAAGCAAGTACAATTAGTTTATAAGTTGTGTTTTTGAGATTGCAGAGTGATATTGATATTTTCTCTTCTCAATAATCTACCCAAACTACTATGCATTAAATGATATGGATCAATAGCTGTGATGTGGAATCATATGTGTTTGCTTGAAGTATTTGAAGCAGGAAGGACTTGAATATTGTGGATTATTTTATTAAGAAGTGAATACATGTAAATTAATTATAGATGTGATGGCAAGTTTGAATTTTGAATGTATTTTTTCTTGGATGTTGAATGTGTGTTTAGTTAAATTTTGGACATGTCTGGTTGAATAAAAGGGAGTGTTTTTATTTGAATTTGGATACGACTTATTAAAAACTTGTTTTAATACTATTTTTGTAATTTTGAAAGCCGGAGTATTTTTTTTTTTT
>Ga0325405_1001908_pt1 | contig 21445 bp, 10 predicted proteins | sample PopdelMetagenome_21_FD_205663 | JGI IMG/M metagenome (GOLD analysis project Ga0325405, IMG submission 205663) | Populus deltoides microbial communities from Bellville, Georgia, United States - Xylem-Control-R2 | ecosystem: Host-associated > Plants > Phyllosphere > Stem > Wood/Secondary xylem...
GAGAGAGAGAGAGAGAAAAAAAAGAAGAAGAAGAAGGATTTGGAGTCAAGTGTCATTGGGAAAGACAAAGCCATTGTCTGATTCGACGCTGTGAACTTAAAATAATTTCTTTTATTAAATCCCGGAAATCGGAGGGGTATCCTAGTAAATTCATTTCTCGCTGTTAATTTAGTACAACTAGTATTCGATCTTATCCGTAAGAAGTTGATTGCGTGGCGAAGGGTCGGTGGGACAAGATTTAAGATATTTGTTAAGTAAAAAAATAAAAAGAGCTCAGTTTCATTGTTGAGGGTCTCGTATTTTATTGTCACACTCACACGATAAAATAATTATTTTATTCTTTACAGTAAAACTTATATAACTTGCTTTGAGGAGCAAAATTGTCTTTTCAACAGGTTAGTTTGTTATTTCAAGCTTGAACGACGTGGAATAGTATTTTTCGTTTTTATTAGCAAAGTGTAAATATTATTTTTTTTCTTGACTTTTAGTCAGGGTTATTTTCGGTTTTCCCTTTTTAAAAGCATAGTATAATTATTAAAGCCCCTTATAAGCAATAATAATAATAATAATAATAATAATATAACTTCAAGAGACTATGTGGTCTTTTCGTGCTCTTTCTTTTTTTTTTTTAGAAATTTTGTTAGGCCAGGTGTAGAGTGATTTTTTAATAAATTAAAAATAATAATAGAAAAAAAAAGTTGTTCTCATATACGATGCACTTCCTAACGAGTAAGAGAAGTTTACATCCTTGAGGAGTCTCGTGTGGACTCATCTAATAGACAAACACAGTCATCCACAGTGGTGTTAGGAGCGTCTCACCAAGATCTTCATTGTGGATGGGAGCGTGCAAGCAACGGATATATGGTGTGACTCCAATGCATGTTTTCTTCTCTTGGGCGTATGTTGACGACAGACATATAATATGATTCTGATGTAATTTTTTCTTCCCCTCTTCCTTTCTCTCCCTTCACCTTAGTAAAGTACAAATGTGTCTTTTAATAGGTTTTTTTTATATCCAATTTAGTTTTTATTCTTTTGATTTTTTAATCTTTTTTTAAAAAAATTTATTTCTTCAATTTAGTCCCTCGTCATTTGGTTTTATTTGATTTTTGTATAAATTTTGGTCCTCACTCTCTTAATTGTTATTTATATGTCTTTTTTTTCATTCTCATCTTAATCCTTATTATTTTGATTGATATTTGATTTTTTTATTAATTTTTTTCTTTAATTTAGTCCTTCATCACTTGGTTTCATTTTGTTTCGTATCAAATTTGGTTCTTATTTTTTAATTATTTTTTTATCACTTTCCTAATTGAATTTTGTTTTCAATTTCATCTTATAATATTTGATCTTGATTTATTTTGATGTCAAATTTTATCCTCATTCTTTTAATTACTATTTATTTTATTTTGGATCTTTTTTTATTGCTTATTTCTTCCAATTTCATCCCTAAATGTATTTTGATTGAGGATTTTACTTTGTTATTTTTAGGTTTTTTTCCTATGGCATTAGTTCCAGGCTCCTAACAAGGGTTATGGATTTCAAATATTAACACAAGTTGAATTCACTTCTTTTAGGTTCTTTTAAATTATTATTTTTTATAACCTCGTCCTTCAACATTTGATTTCTTGGAAATTGATCTCCGTTGTTTTTTTTTTTTTTGCTTTCATGTCTATACCCCTATCACAATTCTATGCCTATGATTTTGAAGTTGATGGGTTAACCCGAGCTAATGGGTTAACCGGGATTCACTTAGATTTTTTGTTGTTGCTTATTTTGAATTTTTGTTCAATTACGCCTTTTAACATTGAATTGTTTGATAGTTGAATTTCATTATTTTATTCAACTTGTTTTTGATCGGATTGCTCTAGTATCATAATTAGATCATAGATTTGGCATACTAACCCGATTAAGCTCAGATATTCAACATGTTTTTGATGGGGTTGCCCTAGTATTGGGAATTGTTTTTTCAAATTTTTTATGTCAATTTATTTTATTTTTGTTGTATTTTTTCATTTCATGTTATCAAAATCATATAATCTTATTAAATCTAATCAAGTTAATAACTCAGGCCTTAGTATTTTAAAAAATACCTATGTCACCTTAATATTTTTTTTATGGTGAAAAGAATTTGGGTTGGCCCACGGTGTAGGACGGGCCACCTATCTAGCAGACCACTAATTAAATGCACAAAACTTCTCAAAATGAAGAATATCTAATAAAATCATAATTTTATAGTAGATTAAATGCGCATTTGGCATTGTGAGAGTTTATGTTTTTCAAATTATTTTTTATTTGAAAAGACATCAAATTAATATTTTCTAGATGTTTTTCAATAGTTTTGATGTACTGATATTAAAAATTAAAAATAAATCTGAAAAAATTATTTTAATACATTTTCAATTGAAAAATATTTTTAAAAGGCATATTGCACCACAGTAATAAACATAAACTAAATATGTTCTTAAAATAATTAGAAAATGTTTTAATATCAGTGGCGCTTTCTAAATTTGGTCGAAACCTCCAGGAATTATACATGTTATGTTAACGTGTTTCTGAAACAGTTTTTTATTGTGGTAACTTCTTTTTTTTACCCAAACTATAGAGAAAAAACCGAAACTCAACCATATAGAAAAAAACTGTTTGATTAGTCAAATAGCTTATGTTTTTTGCACTCGATCTCACATGCAATTTTGTTTCAAACCTTTGTTTATAGAAGTTAAAATAACATGTTTATCATTAATGGAGACATTCTTCTTTATTTATTTTGTATGCAAAAATCCATTTCATAGCAATTTTAACAAAACACATTTTATTAAAAACCACAACTATAATTGTTTTTTTGACCTACTTTTTTTAAACTGCTACCATAAAAACTAATACAATATCAAACATAAAGTCTCTCGATGGATCTCTATAAGCAGCTCCAATCATGTCCAAACACAATACCACCCCATCTAATGAATGGCAAAGCAAAAATCCCTAATAATCAAATTTAAAATATGCTTTATGATCCTTTAATAGTCTCTAACTTATCAAAAGATCCTATGACAATAATAATTAATAGAAATCTAAATGGCATTGCTTTTTTATTGTGCACACACCACTAATCATCCTCTCATATTTCACCGTGGACTTATTATTCAAATTTTTTCTTTGTAATCCTCAAACTTTTGTTTATGCAATTGTATCATTTTTGGGCCAAAATCAAGGGCAATTAAATCAAATCTAATGACTAAGAACAAGATTGAAAAATAAGGGATCAAAGTAGAATAGACACCACAAATGAGTGATGGTTTCAAAGTCCATACACAAAGTTTAATTTAGTCCTCACTCTTTAAAAATTATACATATTCAGCCCTTCAATGTTTTTTCAGTTCAATTTTGGTACAAAAAATTGTTTTTGTTATTTTTTAGTCTTGGTTCGAGTGAGGAGAGAGATAAGTTGTTGTATTCTGGCAGTAAAGAAAGAAAAATATTGTTGGTGCCGATTTCTACCATAAAAAATTTGATCTTTGTATCAAATGGTTCTATTTGATTAGGGGAATTCATATTAGGTACTTTTCACCTTGAAAGTTTCTAAAAAACATATTTGAGCTCAAGAAGATTTTGGTTTCGGGTTGTTTTTGGTTTTTTGGGATGGTTTTTTAGGTTTCTAAGGTCATGTATAGTTTATCAAGATTTCTAATGTGTTTTCTAGGTGTTATGAATAAAATAAATGGGTTGAAAATGAGTTTTTGGATCAAAAAACCTTCAATCTTGATTTCTTAGACACCACAATGGTCGAGATTTAGGCAAAATTAGACGGCGTGTCTGATTTTTTTAAAAAAAATTAAGGCAAACAACATGTCATTCACCCCAACAGCAGTAAAAAAAATGATCCCAAGTGCACGACCCTAACGAAATGGGCCAAGCGGATTGGCATGGCTTGTCAAGCCAAACAACACCTTTTCCTTTTTTTTTCTAAATTATTTTTTTGTATTTTTTAATTAATGCTTCTTTTATATGTTTTTTTTTCAATTTTTTTTCTATTTAAATTAATACAAATTATTTTTTTATTATTATTTTGTTTATATAGCCTCTTTTAAATGACATTTATTTTTTAGTTATTTTGTATGTATTTAATTTTTGAAAAGATTATTCTAATTCATCTATTTTTTTTGTTTTATAGAAATAAAAAATATTTTTTTTGATAATATTTTTAATATGCATAACCTTATATAATATTTTATTTTATTTTACTCAATCAATTTCATGTATATTTGTTTATATTATTATTTGACTGAATGAAAATTTGATTTCGATAAACAACGTCATTCAACACAACTAGGTGAAAAGCCGGTGTTGTAATGTCAAATATCTTAATTTATATGTATCTATCAATTTTCTACTTTTATCTTCATTTATTGTTAATGATTTTTTTTAACACATATGATTCTCAACTTATTAAATTATATATATATATATATATATATATATATATATATATATATAAAAGCTTTTCAATTTACACTTATAACTTTTTTATATACAAATATACTTTAAAAAAACTTGACATGTACATAGTAATTGCTGTGAGTATATGTCTATTTCTATTATTACTTATTTCTATTATTACTTGATTAAATGAAAATTTAATTTTAGTAAATAACATCAGTCAACACAATCGGATAAAAAACTCATATTATAATATTAAATATCTTGATTTATATATGTCTATCAATTTTCTATTTTTATCTTCATTTATTATTAATGATTTTTTTTTCAACACATAATTTTCAATTTATTTAATTATGTATATACATAAGCTTTTTAATTCACACTTGATTTTTTTATATACAAATATACGCTGAAAAAGGAAGTATAATTTTTTTATAGGAAAAAAAACAACTAACCTGCAACGCAACGCAAAGCACTTAGTAATTGCTGTGAGTATACTATTCTCATGGCAAACTTAATGTTAAGAAGCACACGCTTTTGGTCACTCTAGAAGCTTAATACGCAAATTTTATAAACAGGCAGGCATTCAACCTTTTAAATATGCTGCATTTGCCTTAATCTCTCATCCTTCCTTCCAATAAGATCTTGCTTGTTTCAGGAATATGCTTAACCGAAATTATGCCAAGCATTTTATCCGTAGGCTTACCTTTCAATAAAAGCAATCATGAGAATTGTGCATTCTCAAAGAAAGAAAGATTGTGAATTCTATCAATAGATCCATGGTTTTACTCTTTCCAGGGCCCAAAGAAAGCCGCCTCCTAGATAATGACCATTGCAGATACCCAATACGTCAACATGTTAGATTCGGAATATAATAGATAAAAATCAAAGATGAGAAGTTGAAATAAATATGGGTTCTAAACTTTGTATTATAAATGAAATGCGAAAACTCAACAACCATGAAACAATAGATCATACATTTGTGCAAAAGTTGTCTAAAGTCATCCATTATCTTATCAAATTCAGCATGTTACTAATCAACAGTCGATGACTTAATCAGGGCTCAAACCCTGTTATATGCCACTGACTTGCTGAAGAGACGACGGATATACACGACTTGGAGTGTGCTGACAGCGGCCAGCAAAAGGTACTCTCCAACTGTGTAGGCTATGACACGCCTTCTTGTGCTCTCATTAGCTGCACAAGTAAAAAATCATAGTTAGCAAGCAATCAGCAAATTGCAATTGTTTGAAGAATATCCTCATAAGGCAGCCTTGTCATGTTGAAATAATGGCATTGGTGTATCCAAAAACTGAATACACGATATACACTAAACAGGTTTTTCTCAGCACAAAATGACTGCCTGAATCTGCAGGATGGTATTCGTTCATATCGTACACAAAAGTTGAGACTTCCTATAAGAATCTATCATACACGATATGTAAATCTGCAGGATGGTATTCGTTCATATCTAGATCTTTTATGCACAAAAGTCGAGACTTCCTATAAGGATCTATCATACACGATATGTTAATCTGCAGGATGGTATTCAGATTAGTGAAACTGAACACCATGATGGTAAAATATCATGAAAAGATCATGCCTCTTTCTCAAGCAAAAGAAAAAGAAAAGAAAAGAAAAGAAACGAAAGAAAAAGGCAAGAAGAAAAAAAATTGCTTAAGAATCACCCTAAAATTGTGCAATTCCATCAATTAAAGATTAAAAGAAGGGAAAAGAAAAGAAAGAAACAAAATGCCAGAGCAAGAAACTTACTATGACGATGTCGAATATCACGGGCTTTCAAGTACCTCTGCTCTGCTGTAACAGACTCCAATGCCTCCCTCAGCTCAGCAATTTTAACATTAACTGGGTTCAAATGCTCTGCAAGGAACAGATGCTATACAGGTCAAAGGACAGCAGAACAAAATCTATTCACACAGAGGAAATCAGCCTAACTAACATGGACTAATCAACTAGAATAAGCAATTGAAATTTCACAAGGCTGTAATACTATTGCAGTTAACTCACAACCTGATACTATATATAGAGATGCATCTGAAATATAAGAATAAACTAATAAGAGAGAAATCAACAAACCATCTTTGGCAAGGTCATGCTCGCTGGGAATATGGCCCACATGAATATAAAACGAGACAGTCTCAGGTGTTGCGTAGGGATTGTGAAAACAAAATTTGTACATTCCACTTCTTGGAGCCTTGAACTCAAACTTATCTCCAGATGTCCCCTTTACAGTGTGCACCGTATTATCTCCAGGAGATGTTGCCTGCATGACAGCAGAAATCAAGATAAAGAAATTGGAATGAACAGCAACATTATTAAAATAATTCCAAAACCATAAATAACAAGGTGCATGATTGTTCACAAATCAGTCCACAATGAACGTAAACAAAAGGTGCATAGCATTTTAAAACAGAGAAGATGCTTGCACCATCTTCTGACGCGAAATCAAACAGGGCATTTCAGCTTATTATAATGAAGTTCACATGGTGGAGGATAATGAAGGACTCTCTTTTTGCTAATGATCAAATAATCAGTGACTAAGGTTTTCCGAGAGATACTTCCCATTAATACATGGAATTGCTTTGTCTGGCAAACTAGTACAGAACAGGAGTTTTTTGCACTACTATTAAATTCTAAAAGAGGCCTTTCGCTCTGTGATCAAGCTCCGGTTGAAAGCAAAGCGTAAAAACTCTTTTTTTAGTAATCGTTTACGGTGGGGGGAAGCTGGAGGGGACCCCGGTGGTTAGAGAGAGCACTTTGCGAACAAGTTCCTGGGATCTAGCTAAAATCTCAAGAGTTTTTCTATTTTTTACATTCATAATATGGTTATATAGAAATTCGTGTCCAGCAACAACGATTGACAATCATCAATCCAAAAGGAACCTGCTTTTACATCCCTTGACAGATTCGTCAGACCATACAAGGTTGTTCTTTTTAATTAATTAAATCATTAACCCTCCTTGGTGCCCTTCTCACTTCTATTATCCAAATCTAAAATGATAATTAAATAGCAGAAAACTAATACCACCAAATTATATCGATAATGAATTCAATTTCCAAAATATCTCAACTGATACGAAACATAGCAAGATTGAAAACCCCTAAGTAAAATCAAAATAAATGAATTAAAAAAACTGAAATGAAAGACTAAACAACTTACAGTGAAATCGATGCCGGGATGATCGGAGCCCCAGAAGATGTCGTGATCGACAACAACGAAGTTTCCGGAAACGGTGTCGCCTTCATAGAGGACATACTCGTAAACGCATTCGACGTCGTTTACGGTGACGGAGAGAGAATAGATGCGGCTAATAAAGCTCATTAAAAGAGCTGCCACTACGTAGATCTGCTTTCTCCTCCTCTCCATCTCTGATCTATCCCTCTATCTCTCTGGATTTTGTGATTTTTTTCTTTTTCTAAAAAATAATAAAAACTATTTTAGCTTCTTCGTTTATTGCAGAGATGAGAAAGCTGGGTTCTTTTGTCCGTGAAATTGCCTTTTGCGTTATTATTATTTGTTATTTACTGATACTTCTTATGACGTCTATACGACGTCGTTTCATTCATCCGTTAAAGTAAATTGAACGAAGGAAAGTCGTTTCTTGTTGTCTTATGCCGTTTCGCAATGCTGTTAACTCTGTTTTTTAAAATTTCTAATTTTTTTTGAAGTTTTAAATTAATATTTTTTATTATTTTAATATAATAATATTAAAAATAAAAATATATTATTTTAAAATAAAAATATTTTAAAAAATAAATTCTAATACACTTTTCTTAATCAAAGTACAAGCTCACTATTTATTTATTTATAATAATAATAAAGAGATCATGACCATCAACCATCTAGAATAATAACTAGTTATTTTATCAATGCCTCGTCGCATGCTATGTATTATTTAAAAAAAAAACAAAACTAGATATATAGGTTTTTTAACATGTTTTTTTATATAATTTTTTTAAATATAAATCAAAAAGGTTATACAATCATCAAATTAAATAAATTAATAATTTTTTATGTAAATAAATAAATAATCATTAACGATAACTAAAAAATAAACTAAAAAAATTAAGAAATAGATGCCGATAAAGATATTTGATATTAATTTTGATCTCATCAATATCAAATATTTACTCAGTTATATTTACTAAATTTGTTTATTAAAATTATTTTTTAATTCAATCAAACAATAATAAAAACAAACACACAAATAAAATTGATTGAATATAATAAAAGGAAAAATGATATTACGTAAGGTTACACATATTAGAAATATTTTTTTAAATAAATATTTTTTAAAATCAAAAATAAAATTTATCTATATAAAACATAAAAATATTTATAGATGAATAAGAATAATATCTTCAAAAATTAAATATATGAAAATAATTTAAAAAAACCCTCTATTAAAAAAAGGTGAAATAAGCAAAACAAAAAAAATCATAGAGGAGAGTGATATTAATTGAAACATAAATTAAAAAAATTATTTAAAAAGGTATCAATTAAAATAGAAACCAAAATTAGAATTAAAAATAATAAAAAAATAGCGATAGTGTGCAAGCACGTTTAAAAGAAATAATAAAAACGAATGACTTAGGTTATAGGCTCGATTATGTTTAATAAATTAATTTTATTTTAATTAGATTATGAAAAAAAAAAACAATAGTAAACAAACAAGATTTTTATATATAAAAAATTATGATAACTTGAAAAAAAACCTTGGAAGTATGAAATTGGATAAAGAAGATGAACAAAAAAAAAACTCGAGTCAACCTAAGTTAACATGATAAACATGTAACCTAGATAATAAGGGGTGGTCCAATTTTTATTTTTTTTAAGAAAACAACAAAGCCATTTTAAAAAAAATAATATCGAATAACAAAACAAAAAAAGAAAAAAAATAACGTCGACTCGCGTTGACTTTTCAAACACGTGACCTGGGTCATTAGACCAGAAATACCATAAATAGAAAAACCGAGAAGCCTAATCCCTGGCAAATCAAATGGTTAAAGATGAAATTGAAAAAAAATCAATTAAATAAAAAGATATAAAATGAAAATTGTAATTAAAAGTATGAGGGTGAAAATGAAAATAAAAAATAAATTAGAGGACAACCAAATTTTTTTTATTGGAGAGTTAAATTAAAAAGAAGAATAACTTTAACATAAATAAAAAAATAAAAAAATGAGGACTATATTGAAAAAAATAATGCACCATAAACTTTAATTGAAAACCAATAAAATTTTAACAAAAGAGTAAAGAGAAAAAAATTAGAAATCAAAAGAACAAGGATTATTGGAAAAAATAAATACAACAAATTGTAATTAAATGACTATATTGAAACAAACAAAACTTTTATAAAAATAGTTAAGAATAAAAATTAAAAATCAAAAGAATAAGGATTGAAATTGAAATACCAAAAACAAAAAGGACTAATATATACATTTTGGGGAGGAGAAAGAAAAGAGTGGAAGAAAAAAAAACCATCAACAACAAACTATCCATCCAACACCGTCACACACCACATCAATAGAAAGAAAACGCAACATAATAAAAAGGCAAGTTTGGCCATTAAAAGTCGTTACACACTCCAATAATTTTTTGAGTATATAAATCAATTAATCATTATAAAAGATCAAAATGCCCATGGATGAATTTTTTTTTTTTATTTTAAGAGTAAAAATATTATTTTACTATATTTTTAAAAATGAAAAGACAAATACTCTCGGTTAATAGTTGTAATTTTTTTTTGATAAATCAGTTATTTTACTATTCTAAAATAATAAAATAGATACATATACCATCTAAATTTTTTTTAATAACTAATGAGTTATTCAAAAGACTGAATTACCCTTAAAATCAAGACTTTTTGTTTTTTTCTTTAAAGGATAAAAACATAATTTCAATATAGCAATGGATAGTTTATTTATTTATTTATTTATTTTGCACAAATGGATAGTGATTTCCCTAAGCATTTTAGAGTTTTGGTAATATGTGCTCCCACTTGATCATTTTGGGTTTTTATGTGTTTGGCAGTGTGGTTGCGGTTGTTTTTTAAATAGCTTTTCATGCCAAAATACATGCAAATAATGTTTTTTTATTTTTTAAAAATCATTTTTGACATCAGCACATCAAAATGATTTGAAAACACTAAAAATATATTAATTTAAAGTTAATAAAAAAATAAAAAATTTCAAATTTTATCAAAAACGCTTTTAAAACACAGAAACAAACATGGAGGATAAGAGGGGGGCAGTGGTGGGTGGTGAGGACAGCATAATGGCATCACCATCAAGTAGCTGTTTTAGCAAGCGATGAGTTCAAAGGGGTCTAAAACATGATTTACAGGTTTGATGCAGCGTATTTTGTGTTGAAAGATTTTGATTGCAGATGTGTTATGTATCCAGTTTGTCAAGGGTTTGATTGTAGATGATGGGCTATATATGTGCTTAATGTTGTCTAAACCAACATATCCTGTTGAGATAGGCATGTCATATGATATCCCGAGGAACATTGTCCTGACTTCAATGCAAAAGTTTAATTTTGATCAAGAAAGTTGATAATTTTTAGGCGTTGAAGCAGCTTCTCCGAGAAATGGTTCAGTTAGCAACAAAATTTGGAATAACTCTCTGTCAAATTTGGATCCAAGGGTACCCCTGAATATGTACGAGAATGTTGTCAAGCTAAGCTAATATTACGTAACTTCAAGTGGTTTTATTTATTTTTATATTTTAAAAATATTTTTATTTTTGTTTTAAATTAATATTTTTTTAGTATTTTAAATCATTTTAATACGATGATATCAAAAATAATTTTTAAAAAATAAAAAATATTATTTTAATATATTTTTAAATAAAAATCATTTTAAAAATTAATTATATCCACATTCCCAAACTATTTTGATCTTTTATTACCAGCTTCAGTACCGATAGAGGATACTGTGACTATCAACAGAAAATGTCTTAGCAGCATAGCAGTATAAATTTAGCTTGGTAAATTGGTCACTCATACACTTGTATTAATTCCAGGCACTTTCACATCCGCGGTTTGTGGAGGAGGCTCTGCAGAAGAACAAAATCCTACATACACGACTTGCCAACTTGGCTACAAAGCACAGCTGCACCCCTCCTCAGCTAGCACTGGCATGGCTTCTTCATCAGGGAGACGACATAGTCCCCATCTCTGGTATATGAGCCCCCTACTTCATTCTAAAATTGCCCTCTTCTCGTGTTTATGTAGGTGGATTCTTTTGTTTGGTTTATGCAGTGAAATTGATACCTTATCCATTAGTACAGTTTGACAGATCTACTGTGCAAGAGAGAAAATTTGGACTTTATGTTCGTCAACTTGCTGTTTAATGAACATGGTTCCGGTAGTTTTTGAGATCAGTAGTAAGAAACTCTTGGCATATAGCAAAACCTGTCACTGTCAGGATCTTTCATTCTCAGAAATGGCAACACATTATTCTCAGAAACTGCCAGTCACACGAGATGTAAAAGGAATAGGAGATGATGACCATATATGTTAGCAGATAGCTTTCGGGACTAGATAAGGGAGATTTTATACAGTACCTTCAAAATCGGATCATGCTTCTCTGACATTAGAACCGTGGTATAACATGAGAAACTTGAACAAAGGTTGTTTCCGCATTAAATATATTCGTTACTTCTTCTTAAGTATATTTATTTGTGTCAAGTCAAATAAAAAAAATCACTGAACTGTGAAGCATAGAAAACTACATGCAGCTGACAAATTTTCTTGACTAATAGCCATTGATGAAGAGACAAACAGGGACTCAGTTGCACGCATCTAAACAACGCAGTGGAAAATTGCGATGCTAGTAGAGGTTCGTTTGCCGAGCATATGCAGACGCGTTGCGTTATGCTGGAGTACAATTATAGGGCAAAGTTTTCAAAACATTCGATCTACTAAGGAATTTTAAACTTGAACAATCTTGTATCACAAGACCCAACAACAAAAGCCTGATCTCATGAATCAACGTCAGCTAGAGATGTTTAAGCTAGTCACGACTCGCACGTGCAACTATCACGTACCTGTTTTCAGTTTGAATCCGCGCTGTAAAGAAGCACTTGTCAAATAATTGGAATCCAGATTTTATTCTTTATTCCTTTTCCTCGACTATACTTGGAAACCAGGAATATGGATACCATAGCATCCTCTCTTATTCATTACATCGTGCATCTCAATTTTCATATATAGGGGGGGGGGGGGGGGAGTCCTCTACAGTGTTCCAAGCATATAAACAGGAAAGAATGAGAAGAATACATTACTACGACGTCATGTATTCAGTACTATTTACATAACCACTAAGTATGAACATTAATGGAGAGATATATGATGCTGCACCCACTACAGGTCAAGCAGTACCCTGTGTTCATTCAGATTCGTGTTTTGAAATTTACTTTGATCATCTCCGTCATCATTTGGTTTCTGCAGCAAAGCAAAGCAAACTGTCAATCTAAAGAAGTAGCATGTAAAAAACATGAATGAAGTCTTGAATTGTTTATCACTTCCTTCAAAGCCAACAAAGAGTAGTTGCTCAAAACAGTGTAATTACACAAACTGGACAAACAAGCAAACGAGTATGTCTGCTGGTATTTGTCTACATAAACCTCCTTAAGTTGTTTTCAATTATATTATAGCTGATTAAGAAAATTTTGCAAGCACAAGCTTCCTAAGAATTTGTTGCTTTGATAGTTTGTTTCTTCTTCTTCTTCTTTTATCATTTTGAGTATCCGTAGAGGATTTCACTGAAGATAATTGCAGAATAAAGTAGTCAAACAGCAACCAAGCAAACTATCTAGCTAGTCTATCTTTCAAGTAGGCAGGTGAAATCACCTTGCCAAGCAAAAAAAAGAATTACTACAACACAGAGACACGGGAAGTTCCTCTCTTGTTCCTTCTTTCATGTGAAGTATCAGCAACCCCATTTATCATTCTTGTATCTGAATTCTACCCGTAACAGCACCTTTTCCGTCTGATGATGTTTAAAAGTACCCTATCCTAACCTGTCTAGTTGGATTCTCACAGCCTCCCTTGCAAGAAATCCTCTGTCAAAATTAGAGGAAGCCGCCCCCTATAGAATTTTACAGAAAAAACTAGAAACTCCTAATTTCAGAGGCCATGAATGGGTGCTCCTCCCCCATATTTTGATAAGTCTTTCAAAAAATTGGGTTATTTTTAAAGAGATTAACAGAATAATTAAGGTTGTAACTAGTAACTAGTAATTAATGAGTGCTTCTGGTTGATTAGTCATGAAAGCAAATCAAGAATTAGTGCAGCTTGACATAGATTCCAACACTGAATAGAGAAAAAAGAAGAGATTGGTTTAAGAATGATAATTGATAGGGGATTGAATGGAAGACAAAAACATGGTTTCCGCTTGCTGTTTCCACAAACAGAACATTTGCCATTAAACTCAGGCTCAATAGCTCTCGAAAGATGAAACATTTGAAGAGCAGAAAGGATATGTAACAAAAGATGGACTATAAGATCAACATGTTGATATCTTTGAAATTCAAAGCAAATCTAGAACTTGCCTCTATTGGCAGATCAACTGGAAACAGATTTATGGCACTGGGATCAAAGCTCAGTCCACTGAAAAGAGCACATGACAAAAACATAGTTATTAGTTGTATATCCAACTAGATCTAGCATGATTCCAAGCTAGGCAAGAGATAGAGGAATGGTACCGTTGGGATAAAGCAACGCGCCAAATGTATGGTGTAAAGAACTCCTCTGGGTGACTCTCTTGTTCGTATGAGAAATGCAATTGAGTAAACATCTGCGAAATAATAAAGAAAAACACATTAAAATGTAAAAACAAAACATTTCAGACAATACATTCAAAGTTTGGCAAGGCTTCTGATTTCCAAAGTTATTTTAACCTTCATGCCTTCAACCCGCCATGATCGACAATTCATAATTATGAGTTGGAGGACTTTCTCCGCTGACCATTCACCATCATGTGTTTGGGAATCGATGCGACTATTGAAAAAATCTAAAACCTACAAAGTCCAAAAGAGTCGTATGCTATGAAACACAATCAAGTAAAGGAAAAGAGCATTATCCAGATATTGAGAAAAGCTGATAGACTGATACAAAAACAACTGCCCAGAGTTCTGCTTCGATTTGTTCAGGAACAGTGATGTTTACATACAAAAAACTACAGATAATAAATACCATGTAAATATTTTCAATCAGTTCACTGAAGCGCGGATGATTCTTGAATGGCTCAAAAACCTCTTGCCTGTGCATTATTGCATATACAACCTGCCAAAAAAAGAAATGAGCAGAAACAGAGGGAAGGTACATGATTGTTCTTGTAAAGGAAGAGGATTGCACATAACACTAACTATGCACATGAAATTATACCTCGGGATTGCGTGGCAAGGCATAAGTCAAAATTGCATTTACTATTTCGAGGACAATTCTCAAGAAGTCCGTGTAAATATGCAACTCTGCCGACTGCAATAAAAACAATCCAGTTTAGCTAACATGGAAAATAATTAAAAAAGTGGTAGCCTTCCATGGCATAATATTCCCACTATGAGAGTCATATCATAAACAAAGACCATAATGACTACCAGATCTTCAGCAAGGCTGTCTTGCCCCAAAGAGCCACTCTTCCCCATTTTATCATCTATCCGTTCTGCAAGTTTGTTATACCTAAAAATGCAATATCAAACAAACAAAAGATAACGCAAGAATACCAGAAAAGAAAAGTATGCTTATGAGTTATCAAAGTATTAATGTAATGTGGTAAATGAAGAAGAAAAGAAACCAAATAAGAGTGACGTACTTGCGTGAGAGCATATAGAATAGGCTAACAAGTCTCTGTGATGCATATGCACTCAAATGATGAAAATGAGGAGCCATGTTTGCTAAAGTTGCTAGACAAGTTGTATGAAGATAGAGATCCTGTTACAAGTTTAAAATGTTACGAGAAGGCAGAGTGGAAGAAGTTTTTAACACATATATAACAGTTACAAGCAAACTAAGTAGATATGAATATACTAGAATCAATAGAAGAACATGGACTATTGTAGCAGAACCTAATAGATCTTCTGTTGTGATAAAATATATGAGAACTTCGGTTTGTTTCAATATTAAAAATCTACTGGATTTAACAACTTCCAAAACATGAGCTATGGCAGGCGGATATAACAACTTCAAGAGGGACACTGCAACAATTTGAACATGAATTAATTAGCTAGGTACTTTAAAACATACCCGCAGCTTAGATAGATTATACTTCACTGTTCTTATAAGAATTATGACCATTAGGGAACCAAGGGATGTTCGATGAAGAAGGTGTTCTTGATACCATGGAATGCTTGGCAGTACCTGTGGGAACAGTACAAGGAAATAATAACATAAGAAAAATCAGACACTTCGTGGAAATAAGATTGAAAGTTGGCAAATGAAAGTGATTCTTACTATCTTGTGAATGCTTGCATTAAAAGATGAATCCTGACTAAGTATAAGAAGTATAATCAGCAAAATGTATATGTGATTGGACGTCCTCTTTGAAGCACTGTACAGCGTTTCCAGAATTGGCATTAACTGCAGATCTCATTGCGAAAAACAGATTGTTAAGCTGCACTACAGCCATGTGACAGCAAAAGTAAATATCACATGCCAACTCAAATATAAAGAAAACCTAATAATCTCATTGATTTCAAGAGCCAGTTGCATGCTAAATAACATGTCAAGCAAAACCTATTTAACTAAAATACACTCATTGCATAGCATATGCTTGTATATTCAAGAAACTGCATCAACATCCTGTAACATTTATGAGGAATATGAAAATAAAGCAAAATTATCTTGAAGATTGTTTTGAACCACCACAGAAGACTATAATCTTGGTTCCGTAGCTCCCTTTATTTCTGCTCTCTACAATCATGTGGTTGTAGATTACACTTGGTAAAAGCTGCTAGAAGTACGCTAGTAGCAGCCACCTCAGGCCCAAGGCTAAAAGGTGCCACCTTCAAAATGGTCTAACGCATGCATAAATAATAGGTTATAGCAAGACTTTGTAAAATAAAAATGTTAAAAATTGACAAGTTTCCAATGTAGTGGCCACAGCAACTGCGATGATCATTACAGATATGATCATAAAAACTATAACCTTGGGTGATGGCAACAAAGCTTTCCAATTCCATTAGGTAATGAATGTAATTTGCTTCATCAGTGCCTATACTTTCATTTGGTAATGCCTCAAGGTTCAAAATTTTGAAAAAGTTTTTTTGTTTCTTTACATCAAGCAGGAAAAAGATTGAGCTGATATTTCATACCAATGTATCCAGATCCGTTCTCACTAAAACATACTCCAAAAAGTCAGAGTTTCCATGCACCAATGTGTAAAGCAATAGGACTGCAGTTTCATCAGCCAAGCACCTGCAGAGGGAGAACCTGTTAGGAAATACTTCACGAGATAGAGACAGGTTAAGCCCGTTCTTATATAAAGGCTACAGTAAAGTCCTTCAAGAAGTTACAATTTTTTTATCAAAATATCTAGCTACAACAACCTTTGGCAACAAAAAAATTCTGAATGCCTTTCTCGGATATGTCTCCAGATAGATTGGGGGATGAAACTTTCAAACATTGTTACTTGGACAATGAAAATTGGAGCAACCAAGCAAGCAGCGTTAGAGCAACAATGATATTACAAACCAAGTGCCAATGAGCTTTTTGTTTCTTTTTTTGTTTTTGTTTTTCTTTTGTCTGGGTACCCACACATGCATTTGCATGTATACATCCAATCTAATGAAAACACTAGTATAACTCAAACTAAGGAAATTATTGTCGTCATGGAGGTAAGAGAGTAAGATATTTACATGCCAAGAGTATCAAACAGAGATGCAAATGGCAATCTCACATGTGACCCACTGTGCGCATTCCCCTCGATATCTACACGATCAACTGAAAACATGGTACTATTCAGCAATATGGCAACAACCTACAGCATGCCAAAGCAATTTGAAAAGGAAATTGGCAAAAAGAAGATCTCACATTCTATATCCCTTGCATTTTCTAAGGCTTTGCAGTAAGGATTGTCAGAGAAGTATGTTTTTCCTTTGGAGAGAGAATCTGAAGCGGCACTGTCATCACTTCTGTCTGTCAGGGACTCATCACCCACAACACACTTATGATAATAATTAAGTATAAGCAGCACATGAAGACTGCTGTCTGCCAATGGATTTCTTGAGCCATCACCAGTTGAATTGACCAAATAATTGAATGGCAATAAAACAAGAGTGGCTGCAAATCAAATATATAATGTCAACAGAAGCATTGATGGCAAAAGAAAAGGAAAAGGAAAAACCTAAGAAATGTCACTGAGTTTCAAATAGTATTCTTGAAACCCTTGGCTTGAGAAAATGATATACAAAAGCTAACAAAAGCATGCAAATCAAATTGAGAAAAGAAGTTGGAGAAGTATATGCTCCACTTTAAACAAAGGAAAAAATTACAATGCAATGACAATGATAGCCTCGGTATTAGTCTGATAAATATGGCCCAATTTGAAAGCATGCGGCAAGCAATGCAAATGAGACCATTGGAAAAGATAGTTAATAGATATTAGAAAGTTCCACATAACAGACCTGTGTGGTTCAAGCCTTTTGTAGGTGAGGAAACTAACTAGTTCAAGACTATTTAAAAAAAAAATAACTCTAAGAGAACATCATACCAGCTGCAGAACTAACTCTTTGCAAAACTCCAGGCTGACTCCCGCCAGAAAATACTGGGTATGATGCGCTGTTATATGGGATACGAGGTCGTATTATATAATTAAGTAGCAATCTCCGAACAACCAAACCAACCAAAGAACTTTCCTGCAAATTATGGAAGGCATACATGATAAGTTTGAAAGATCTGAAGAATTCAGAATTTAGAGCAAGAAATTAAGCTAAATTTCATCCACTAACCTGAGCCATTGCTGCATCAATAAAAGGGTTCATATCAGTCGGTCCTGGTGCTGGCCCATAGAGAAGTTGGGTTGACATTGCAACAAGCATGAAATTGAGTAACTCATGATGTAGAAGGTATGTCTTCGGACTTGTAACAAAAATAATACATTTTAGAAGAGCAAATTCCACGAAATCTCAATATTGTAAACATGGTGAGAAATCCATGGTGTACCTTACTTCTACAGAACCAATAAAGTTAAGCACATTATGCATGACAAGACTCTCGATGTTTTGATCTGCACATATGGAAACCCAAAATTCAGGCCTACAATGATTTACTAGTACTGGAAAGCATAGCTGTCAAACAAAAAATTCAATAAAACTGAAAGCAGAGAGTCTAAAGTACATAGATTGGCATCCTTGGGAATTGGATAAATAAATTCTAACAGTCAGACACCAAGTTTTATCCCAAAATTACACCTTGAAAGTCCAGAAGTTTAAATCCAACTTACTTTCAACCTCCATCACTTTCCATCATTTAATGTTTGAGGATGTGTAGCCAGCCACAAAGGCATAGCTCAGCAGTTGTGCACCCAGATGTTTAACTTAACTAAACTTTCAGAAACTTCTATAGCAATTGCATTTATTTTCATAATAAGCTTAATGCAAATCTAGTTTTCACTCGTAACTAGGAAACAATTGCGTGCAGTAGGAAAGCTTAATTTCAAATATTACAATAAAAGTGCAGCTTATCGGCATCCCCATTGCTATTAGATTATTTTAAATGGCTAAACAACACCCCATTTAAATCATGAAAGAAAGCAGGCTAAATACTTATGTTGCCAGATTCTTTGAAACAAAGCTACACACTGCCACCGGCTCCAATTTGCACTAGTTACCAAATCATAATGATATCAAAATGGCCGGCCGGCGGCTAATAAAATATTTTATGTAACAAAATAAAGTACCTGTTTTGAAACCATTCGGTGCTGGCTCGCTCTCATTCAATGACAAATGAAATTCCTCGATGCTATTGCTTTGAGCATTTTCGATTAAATACTTTAAAAAAACTGATGAAATGTACACCGCATTAACAGCCTTCTCATAAACTTCCGACGGGGCACCGGAATTCGAAACACACTCTTGCAAACACCACGATAAGTGAATCAAAATCTTCGTTAGATGCCTTGTATTACAATTATTTTGTGCTGCACACAGAAGAAGACCAGAACAAAATATTAAAAACAAAAATACATAATCTCTATAATTATCAAAGCATTGCAGATCCAATAAACAGACAAGCCACTAAGAACATAATTAAGAGATTAATATGCAAATAAAGTAGTAATAATTAAAGAAAAAATAGATCCTGTAATGCAGAATTAGGCACGGATGAAGAAAAGAGGTTTGGTGATGAACTGACCGAAGAGCTTGCAGGCTTCTTGAACACGGTGAGTAGGCCAATGGAGATTGAGAGGGAGTTCGAGAAGTTTCTGCCAGAAGTCAGAACCTATAGGAAACGTCTTCTCACCGACAAATGAACCGATTAAATAATCGGCCGTGTCCTGAGGGCGAGCGCCGGAGAGACGCGGCGTAGAAGGCACTGCTCCCATTGGAATTATTGAGTCGGTCGTGTTTAAGAGTGCTGAGTCAACTTGGGTTACAAAGCGAGTCCGCCGATCTCAATTGGTTAGCATCGTAGAGATGGAGAGTGAGGGAGTTATGGTGATTTCGGATCTGTCTGGCTTTTTAGAGATAATGTAAATGGAAATGGACACTGAGAATTATATCGAGGTGTGCTCGTGAAGGGAGGGAGGAGCTTAGGAAGGAAGTTTTTGAAGAAATTTTATTAAAGGCTTTGGTAGAAATTTTTGTTTTTGGGTTTTATCTTGGAACGATAATGATGGCTCATTAGTTTTAGTGATTTGACTGACTTGTCCTCCCCGTTTTTATTAGTTTTCAAATGCGTATTTTGTTTTAGATGTTTTCTTTAATTTAAGTTTATAATATATTTATTTTCATTTTTCTTTTAAAAAAATATAATAACCTCACCGATTTGGTAATTAAAGAAAACAAAGGTGTTTTGTTTTAGTTGTTTTCTTTAATTTAATTTGACTAACTTCGCAAGTTTATGTAGGGTACATTAAACTAAAAAAATATATGAATTGTGATAATAGCTTTTTAAAAAAAATATTTAAAAATATATTAAAATAATATTTTTTTATTTTTAAATATTTATTTTTATATTAACCAATCAAAACAATTAAAACACAATTCTAAAACATAAACAAATATTATTTTCGCTCGAAAAAATATTAAAATAATATATTTTTTAATTTTATCTTTAACTTCAACTTATTAAAACAATTTAAAAATATAAAATAAAATTAATTTTACATGAAAAAAATCAAATTTTTGGCTAACAAACAGCCAGCTGGGTAGCCAACCGGTGCCGTAGCTGCAGCAGAATTGCGACCTTAATCAAATTCCTCTCCGTCTCAATTAATTTGAAATTTTATATCGTTTTCCTTTTGTTACCCCCAGAAAAGCTATTGTTTCCTTCTAGGGAAAGAGAAGTGGAGAGGCTCTTTCCTCACTCTGAATAAAAAAGAGGAGAATTTAAGGTCAGTAGGGAGGGAGGCTGTATCATGTGTGTGTCTACACCTTGTTATGGGGGTGGGGGCATTTAAGTCTTTGTATAAAATTGGAAGGTGAAGTATCCCTATTAATCGCGGTTTTGTTGTCATTTGCACACTGTTTTTTGCTTCATCCGCAGCAGCCCCTGGAATCTGCTAAATACTATCCTACAAGCAGTTCTTTTTTAATTAATTCACTATTTTACCCATAACCAGGAGAATTAGCTTTTCGGTTATGGGAAGAACTCCTGGTTAGCTGAGTACTCACTGCCTTTCAGTTTTTGTGAAGCGAATTTCATGCCAATTGAAAATGTTCTTACACGTGTATTTCCTTTCCTTTTTTGTGTTCGTCACATTAATTGATCCCGCCAATCCCTTTTCTGTGTGGCTTTTTAGTTTTTTCCTTTTCTTTT
>Ga0325405_1001911_pt1 | contig 21438 bp, 12 predicted proteins | sample PopdelMetagenome_21_FD_205663 | JGI IMG/M metagenome (GOLD analysis project Ga0325405, IMG submission 205663) | Populus deltoides microbial communities from Bellville, Georgia, United States - Xylem-Control-R2 | ecosystem: Host-associated > Plants > Phyllosphere > Stem > Wood/Secondary xylem...
ATGCGGACTTTTTAATCGTATAAATTATAAATAACTCGAAAGTTGCAAGTTGCAATACATAAATATCTGGAATCCCACGGAATGATTCTGATCCATCCACGACGATGGATTCCTAGAACATGACATCAAAATGTCGGTATCGGTACATTACTCCTCCTTTTTGTTTTAATAGAATGGACATCAATTTGTTTTTTTTATTCTTTTTCAATGACCTTTTCTGTTCTTTTAATATTTAGGGATCAAAACACAACAAAAATAAAGTTTATAACTAAGCTGCAAAAATCTAAAAGAACAAGGACCAAGTAAATGCTAAAACTAAAACTTGCAGAACCAAATTGAATTTTCCCATGTCTTTTGAATAATATAAATGAAAAAGGCTATGTTTGAATGTTAATTTTGATCATTCACCTTTCAATTCATTTTAACAATAATCTAAAATTTTATTTCATAAAATTGATCTATGATTTAACGTTAGGATATTCTATGCCATATTATAGAAAAGCATACAAATCAAAATTGATCCTAATATATAAAATAATGTCGACATTAATTACAATGATTGAGTTGAAAAGAAATAAATAAAATTTAATGATGAAAATGTAAATAAAAACTCATGGACAAAAAAGAGAAAAATTAACTAGGAATGATAAATGATAAATAAACAGCAAAATGTGAGATGGGCCACACATTTAATTATTGGTTAAACTCTTTAACCAATAATTAAAGAGGATTATACACAATTTAGCTCTTTCTTATATATTTTTCATGTTTTTATTTAATGCATGTTTTAATGGAAAATAAAAAATATGATTTAAAAAGAGATTCACGATGATAATCAACGAGGAATAATTAAGGGATCATAATTAAAGCAAGTTAAATACGTGTAGTAGAAGATTTTCACGTTGTATCAATCTTTGGACGAGGATATCAATGGTAAAAAAAAAAAAATGTTAAAATAAAAAAATAATTGTCGCCTAAATGCACGGTAATTGTCATCTTTTCGTCGCCTTTCGATTCTCAGATACCACTGAAGTTTATTTTTAATTTCTCGGTTTTTGCATTTTTTTTTTTTTAATGTAGATTCTCTTAGCTGTTCATCTCCACTCCTTCCTCTTTATATCACACACTCTTTCCCTCTCTCACAAAACAACAAATTAACAGTAAATAACCAGAAACCAAAACAGGAGATGGAATCAAGAAATTCCCTCCGTTTCCTCTTTATCTTTCTTAGTGTATCTCTTGTCTTGTTCTTCACATGGGTTCATCTCCCCTATGCTCCACAACCAAACTCCACCACTGACCTCCTCGATTGCTCCACCAACTCTCCCTGGTGCACCTCCAAGAACCGCTTTCAGCCTATCAATAAACCATCCACCGCCGATAACATCCTCGAAAAACCACCAAATCCCAAGCACCACAACCACGAATCAGACACTCCCCATCATCCTCTGGACCCCTTAACAATCTCAGAGATCAACAAAGTCCGTACAATCCTAAAATCGCACACCCTTTTCAAGTCATCATCTCCCTGTGCTTTCCACTCTATAGTCTTGGAAGAACCAGATAAAACACTTGTCCTTAAATGGAAAAAAGGAGACTCCATGTTACCAAGAAAAGCAGCCGTGGTCGCACGCGTGGCTGGCAAATCATACGTGTTAACGGTGGATATAAGTACTGGCGAGGTGGCTGTACAAGAAAATGGTTCTCGCTCCGGTTACCCCACCATGACAATAGAGGACATGACATCATCGACATGGGCCCCGCTATCGAACGCTGATTTCAACCGTACAATCATCGAGCGTGGAGTTGAGCTTCAGGACCTTGCATGCTTGCCAATCTCTTTAGGTTGGTTTGGTGAAAATGAAGAGAACAGGAGATTGATTAAGGTACAGTGCTACTCCATGAAGGGCACTGCAAACTTTTACATGAGACCAATAGAAGGGCTGACTGTTTTGCTTGATATGGATAGTAAAGAAGTGGTGGAGATATCAGATAAGGGGAGGGACATACCTATACCAAAGGCAGCCAACACTGATTATCGCTATTCTGCACAGGAAATCAATCCCGAGATGATGTTTGTCAATCCAATTTCAATAGAGCAACCAAAAGGGCCGAGTTTTACGGTAGAAGATGAGCACTTGGTCAAATGGGCTAACTGGGAATTTCACCTTAAACCCGACCCTAGAGCTGGTGTGATCATTTCTCGGGCTAAGGTCCGGGACCCAGATAGTGGGGAGATGCGGAATGTGATGTATAAAGGGTATACTAGTGAGTTGTTTGTGCCTTACATGGACCCCACTGATGCATGGTATTTTAAGACATGGATGCGGGTGAATACGGGTTTGGGTTGCAGGCCATGCCACTTGACCCGCTTAATGATTGTCCTAGGAATGCCTATTACATGGATGGTGTGTTTGCCGCTGGCGATGGAACTCCATATGTCCGATCACATATGGTTTGCGTGTTCGAGAGTTACGCCGGTGATATTGGATGGCGGCACTCGGAGAGTCCAATTACGGGTATGGAGGTAAGAAGGTTTGGATCCGAGAATTTAATTTATTTCAAACATAGTCTCTCATCATTTTTATATAAATTAACTAACTAAACCATTATAGTTACCAGAAACTGATCAATCCAATAAATTATTTGATAACCTTTTTAATCAAAGTTCTATTTAGATAAAGTTTGATTTAAAAATGATTTGGAAGTAAATCCTATGAAACTATGTTAATTTGATTAAATTCGAGTTGAGTTTTATTTTAAATTAGTTTAAATATTGATTTGAGGGTGCTAGGAAAAACATGGTTAAGTATTTTAAATTTTTTTTTTTATCTAAAATGATATCATTTGTGTTGAGACAGTAAACTTACTATTTTAACATGTAAGATTCAGTTATTAACTTGTCCAAGTAAGTTGTCGTACGTACGTGTGGATGTGTTACTGAGCTGTCGACTTTTTTTTCTTTTCTTCCTCTCCCGTTTGTCGTTTGTTTAATGTTGTTTTGGCAGATTAGAGAAGTTAGACCGAAGGTGACGCTAGTGGTTAGAATGGCAGCATCGGTTGCAAACTATGATTATATAGTTGATTGGGAGTTCCAAACTGATGGACTAATCAGAATCAAGGTCAGTGGCCACTTTCATTGTCTTTCTTTCCACTTTCAATGTATACATATATGCTTTAGAATTTCCTACATGTTAGGGAAAAACATCTTTCAGTGGTCGGCGTTTTTCTTGATGATCATGCAACTGTCTACCACTAGTTGGAGGATGTCACGTTTCGAACTTCTATTTGCCATTATGCGATCATAACAACTGCTAATCAAGAAAGAATGTAATTAATTGGGCACAGGTTGGACTTAGTGGTATTTTGATGGTGAAAGGCACCTCATACGTGAACACGAACCAAGTTCCGGGTCAACAAAATCTCTATGGCACCCTATTGTCAGAAAACGTAATCGGCGTTATCCATGACCACTACATCACATTTTACCTTGACATGGACATAGATGGCTCTGATAATTCCTTTGTAAAGGTAAACATTCAAAAGCAACGGACCTCACCCGGAGAATCACCAAGGAGGAGCTACTTAAAAGCTATAAGAAATGTGGCAAAGACAGAAAAGGATGCACAGATTCAGCTTAAGCTTTATGACCCGTCCGAGTTCCATGTGGTTAACCCGATGAAAAGGACTCGGGTTGGAAACCCCGTTGGGTACAAGTTGGTTCCCGGTGGCACGGCTGCTAGCTTGCTAGATCATGACGATCCTCCCCAAAAACGTGGTGCATTTACAAATAACCAGATATGGGTCACTCCATATAACCAGAGCGAGCAATGGGCTGGTGGGTTATTTGTTTACCAGAGTCAAGGTGAAGACACTCTTGCAGTGTGGTCTGAGAGGTATGGATTTCCACTCGAATAAAAAATCAAAATATTACTCTCGCAATTAATTTTTGTCATCCTTGGAAATCTCCAGTTTTCCAACATTTCCACTTGAATCGGTTTTCTAATTGAATCAAGGAAAAAAAATTGTCATGGGCTTGAATCTTAATTGAAGCAAGTCATTTCGCCTTCGCCTTGAGGGAATTTGATCTCGAATGTTATGTGGGCTCGAGTCCCAGGCTCGTTAATGTAATTTTTTTTTTTAATTTACTACTCAATTCATAACCAGAACGCATTGAATCCTTTTATAATATCTCGTGACAGAACTAATCTGATTAAATATTTCAATTTCTAACAACTTGTGGATTTCTTTTTTTAACAAACATGTTGATTTTTCATTTCTTTTTTCAGGGATCGTCCAATTGAGAACAAGGACATTGTATTGTGGTACACATTAGGCTTCCATCACGTACCGTGCCAAGAGGACTTCCCTATCATGCCAACCGTGTCATCGAGTTTTGATCTGAAGCCCGTCAATTTCTTTGAGAGCAACCCAATTCTCCGGATCCCACCTAACGTTGAAAAAGATTTGCCTGTTTGCAAGCCTGCTGCTTCGGCTTGAACAGCCAATTGTAGCTCTTCTTTCTGCATATATATGCAGTAGCAGAGTAAAAACCTTGAGATCAATAATGTAGATGAATGCTTCAGAATAACACGCAAAAAAGAAGAAGAAAAAAAGAGAGACGGCGATGGATTAATCACCGTTTTATGACCACTTTATGGTTACGATCGAGGCTAGGTCAGACGGTACTGCACAAAACACTAGGCATTGTGGCATTTTCTGTGTAGCAATTTTAATGTGCACTCTTTTATGAATCAATGTGGATTAAAATAGTTGATTTTTCTTAAATTTTTAATTTGGTTATCAAGATTTTTTTTTATCACAACTAAGCTTTTTTGAATTCAAATTAATATTTAATTGCATAATTGTTTTTTGAAGGAATAGTTGGATTGATAGATAATGGATCAAAGTGAAAATGATGATAAAATAGGTAGTGATAAAATGTTTATTTTGATCCTCTATTTTTATTTATTTATAAGTGATTAATTCTTTTAGTTTTTAAAAAATTAATTTTAATATCAAAGTTTATTTTTCTAATTTTCCGGTCCTTTCTTGTGAGAGTATAGAGAGAGGATTGCCAGACTTTAGCGTAGAGAGAAAAAGTTATTGTTTACACCTATTTCGACCACTAAAATGGTTGAAATTGGTGTTCGGTGAGATGAGTCCTATATTGATTGTTTTCAACTTTGATATTGCTTAAAAAAACATATTTAAGTTGAGGATAAGAAAATTTATCCGGTTTGATTTTGTGATTTGAGTTCCTTTTTGGGCTTATTGGACTGCTAGATTGGTTTTTATATATTCTAGGATTGATTTTTGGGTTTAAATGAGTTGAAAAATAGGTTTGTTGGGTTAAAAATCAATAGCCTTGATTTTCCCACCACCAAAGTGGTGGCTAGAATTTGGCTGGAAGATGACGCGTCATCTATCTTAGCAAGCGACGTGTTGTATGTCTATTTTTTTTCTAGAAAATAAAAAGGGATATATAGGTCATCCACCCCTTTAAATGAGAGAAAAAACAAGCCTGAACATGTGGGTCTAAGCGTAAATACCTACGCGCCTCGGCTGTTCCTTCCAAAGGCCCATTATATTGGGCCATAAGCTAGCGATGTTGGGCCTTTTCATTTTGCCTTTCTTTTATTACAAATATATAAAGAAAAAAAATCCGTTCGATTCTATGACATGAATCGCAAATTTGAAATGTTAAGGAACAACATCCGATCTATTTATTTTAATGTGTTTTTTTAAAAGAAAATATAATTTCACCCTTTTGTAATTGATGATATTTTTTTTATTTAACTTAAAATTAAAAAAATATAATTTCACCATTTGTTATCAACAATTTGCTTTTGTTATCTCAGTTTCACATGCCTATCATGGTTCTTTTCTCTTAGAAAAAAATATTTCATACAAAAAAAAACTTGTGCTTTATTATCACATAAAACTATTAAATGAAAAATAATCTATAGAATAAAAAAATTATTGAATCCAATGATGTGTATGACTTGTATCGAGAGTTTGGTTGGTTGAATTAAATTCATTTTTTAAAAAAATGGGTTTTTTTTATTATTTTTATTCTTCAACATTAAATTAATTCGAGATTTATCTTTTAAGTTTGTTTTTTTTTTTTAAGATTATCCCCGTAACTTTTGCATGTTAACTCGAAATGACCCAAGTTAATCTAATGTGTTCCCTTTTTAATGTTAGATAAAAATATTGTTTGATATACAACTAATTTTAAATTCATAGCTATTTTTTTTAAGAAAAAACACTTAAGTAATATCTAGATTTTTTTTTGTTTGAATTTGTTTTTACTCTAACCCTCGGTGTAGCATGTGCTGGCTAGTTTCAGATTATCTTTGTGATCAATTTTACTTTAATTTAATTTAATTAAAAATATTAAAATCATTCACAAAGGTTAAGTAGCGTTTTCTTGTAATAAAAAAAAATGTTAAAATGATTGGCGATAAAATATATCTAACTAATTTGGTGTTGGGACGTATCCCAATCTCTCACGAGTATACAGAGACGTTATCCACTCCTCCCTTCTGGGTCAACGGTCTCCCATCCGGCATGGTTGGATCGCAAATTATTAATTTAAGTCATTTATGTTGAGATTAGGAATTTATAAAAAATCCACGCTAACTATTTACTTTTCAATTTACTAACACATCACACATCAGATATATTTTTAAAAAATATTTTTTATCTAATGATATAATTTTCAATAGCTCACCTCTATTTTGGTACAAAATTTGACCAATACTGCGACTATAAAATGTGAGTAATTACTCTGTTTTTATCTTGCCAAAAGATCAATGGAACTCTCTTTTTTTTTTTTGAAAATATGGTGTAAATCATATTCATTTAAAATTTTTTTTATTTAAAATTATTATTTTTTATATTTTCAAATCGTTTTGATGTCCTGATCTTAAAAATAATTTTTTTTATTTTGATGCATTTCTAATCGTAAAACACTTTAAACCATCACCATTACCACAATCTCAAACACACCCATATATTGCGTTTTAAACTGTGGCAGCAACGAAGATGTTGGTAATTTTTAGGATTGAAATATGTTATTTAAACTTTTTTTTATTTAAAAATATATTAAAATCATATATATATTTTTTATTTTTAAAATATATTTTTAATATTAAAATTAAAACTTTTTAAAAGTACCTTTTAAACGAAAAAATAAACACAGTTTCATTTTAGAGTTCAAAACGCATCAAAATTATATATATCATTTGTGGCTTGATTTTATTCAAGTTGTGGAAAAGAAAATATATAGCATAGCTTGACAAGGTAGCGAACCTCTATACAGTTATTATAACACATATAATAGCTATAATTAAATATATTAAAATAATATTTGATTTTTTTTAATTTTGTTTTTTTATTGATATTTTTAACATATAATATTTTTAAATAATTTTTAAATTTATGTTTCAATTGATATCACTCATCTGTGATTTTTTTTATTTGCTTATTTATCTTTTTTGGATAAAGTTCTTTTTAAAATTATTTTGTGTGTATTGAATTTTTGAAAAGATTTTTCTGATTCATCTATATTTTTTTTTTAATTTTTTGTATTAATGATTTAAAAAAAAATTAAAAAAATATTTATTTTCAGATAATATTTATAATATGTGCAACATTGCATAATATTTGTTTCCCTTTTATTTTATTCAATCAATTTAATGTGTGTGGCTATTTCTATTATTTTTTTATTGAATAAAAAGATATTTTAATAAACAAGACTTAACAAATATAACTAAGTAAATATCTCATCTTGAAAGATTAAATATCTTGAATTATAAATGTTTTTTAATTTTTCTAGTTTTATTTTTAGTTACTATTAATGACTTGTTTTTATTAATACACATAATTCTTGATTTATTTTATTATACATATGTGTATAAACCTTTTGATTTATCCATAAATGTTTTTTTAACTATAAAAATACATAGAAAAAACATAACTAGTTTTTTTTTTTTAATTGTAGGTTGAAATGCTTCAACGACTGCAAGCGTTGGACAAAAGCAGATTGCAGATCCTTCCACCCTCTAGTAAAGCTCTAAATTACATAGCCTAGGTGTTGGGATAACTATTAAGGGTTTCTTTTTCTTGATAACTATGCCATATTTATCAGATAGTTCCAGCACTCCTCCAACTGGCAGCTTCCACTCAAAGGAGTGCAACAATGAAGCCTGTAAATACATCAGCATCTTCTCTGCTAAACGGAGTCCTGCACAAACCCTCCTTCCCGATCCAAATGGGAGATACTGAAAATTGTTGCCCGAGTAATCAAATGTGCTAGTATCATCATTCAAAAACCTCTCTGGTCTAAATTCTAAGGGATTGTCCCACAGATTAGGATCCCTGTGAATAGCGTAAACATTCAAAAAAACTGTAGTGCCCTTAGGAACGGTATACCCTCCTAGTGTGCATGATTGCCCTGAAAAACGGGGCACTAAGAGAGGCAGTGCAGGATGCAAACGAAATGTCTCCTTCATCACAGCATCTAAATACCGTAACTTGGGCAAGTGGAATTCTTCTACGGTGTTGTTCGCTCCAACAACTTCCTGTAATTCTTGGTATACCTTCTGCCTTACCTCTTGATGTTGCATTAGTCGTGCCATTGTCCATTCGATCATGGTAGTAGTTGTGTCAGTACCGCCCACGAAAATGTCCTGTGTATCAAAAATAACATTATTTTTAACGCTAGGTAGATGCATGATTTTGATCAGCAGCAGACTTGTAAGACAGCAGCTACATCATTTTTTTGGGGAAAAGCACGCTTTGCTCGATCTGAACTTTCTAATCACCCTTTGTTAAGGTGGTCTTGGTCTTGGTCTTGGTCTTGGACATTACTGATGCTTGTAGGTCCATATGTTTCCAAGACAGATTCACGAGTGACTCAATGTTCCCAAGAAATGACTTTAGTTTTATCTACCAGTAAGATCTAGAAACATACATTGCATTGGCTTTAAAAGTATAAATAAGAACTGAATAATTAAAGTAGAAGAATTTAAAAGAAGAGGAAGAAGAAAAAAAAATTAAAGCAGTCATACCATTATCATGGCTTTGAGTTGGTCCATCGTAATTGATGTTGCAGCATCTTCATGCTTGTTAAGACCCAAGAGAATCTGCAGCAAGTCTTCTCTCACATCCATATGTGCCTTTTCTTCATTCAAACGTTGCTCAATTGCAGATTCAAGAAATTGATCGAGAGTGACTGCTAATCGCTTTGATTGTCTCTCTATACCTTGCAAGTCAAACCTAGCCAGCACGGGGAAAAGGTCCGAAACATTAGGTTTTCCAAATAGCACCATCATCTCTGCTGCATGACTCCGAAACTGTGCAACGAAATTAGTCCATTTCTCTCCTTGGATTGTGCCACCCCCCAGCGAAATCCTCAGGACAGTATTTATGCTTGTTACATATGCCAATTCACCGAAGTCAATAGGGTTGCCAATTTTATTATACACTTCTCTAATAGCCTTTTTAACCTCCTGTTTTCTCAATGCATAAGAAGCACCAAGGCTATTGCCTAGCATTTCGCGCACCAAAACCTTGCGCATCTTTCTCCATTGAGGAGTGTAAGAGGACCAAGCGATATCATTTCCGCCGTATGAGAGCACCCGGGCGGAAATAGGTGGATCACGATCAGCAAATATGGTATCCTTGTCACGAGCAATTTCTTTGGCTAGTGGTGGTGAGCTAACCACCATGCACAATTTGTTTCCGAGCCTTAGCTTGTAGATAGGGCCATAGACCCCAGCTAGTTCAGTGAACTTCTTGTGGAGGTCATTACCAAGAAATGGAAGGTATCCAACTAATGGCAAGCCACGAGGACCTGGCGGAAACGGAGCAGCGACTGCCTTCTTTGGTTTGATATTGTTCCACAAGAACCAGAACATTGGTATTATGGTGACTGCCATGATGAGAAACAGTTTTTGTCTCTCGTTGCTAGCATCCCACCACCGTGACCACAACCCAGTGACCGTGTTCAACATTATGGTATTTTTGGGTGCAAATTAAAATGTAACAGTGAGACCTTTAAGAATATAGTGTATATACAAAAATTAGCTCTCAACGATAGAAAAGTTGGAAATCAAGATCTGACAGTAAGTATATATACTGATCTTCTGCCGTTTTAGCTCTTGAGTTTGGCGTTATTTCCAACTCACTTAAACTTGGATTAGAAAAATTTAATATTATTATTAATATTTAAAATATTATTATTTGTATTATAATTAATATTATTAATATAATAATTAATAAAATTTTTAAAAAATATTACTAATATTATAAAACATTTGATTTGAGAGGTAAAATTAATTATTATTATATTTTAAAAAAATTATAAATGTAAAAAAAAACTATAAATTTAATTTGAAAAAATTATAAGAACTGGGTCAAGTGAGTTAATATTATTATTTATATTATAAATATTATTATTGGTATTATAATTAATTTTATAAATATAACTTTTAGGTTTGATGTTTCAAATCTTAATTTTTTAAATATTTTTTTATAGAAAAGAATTTACCTGCACAATAGCACGGGACCTAACTAGTTTCTACTAAAATGCATGCGAGAATTTGCGGGTGATTTTTTTCCTCCTCAAATCAGGTTCTCTTTTTGACCAATCAACATTTCTCATTTCTGACATGTACAAGGCTTTGACGGCGCTCGTGCTGGAGACAGTTAATGTAGCTGATATCGCTTGATTTAATTAAAAGGAATATCTGTATACATCAATACATACATTTTATGTTATTTTAAAATATAAGGTCCTTGTAATAAAAATGCAGGAAAAAAAAAAAAAAAAACACTCACCTGCCCTGTTAAAAAATCTCTGCATTTTTTTTTTACTAATTTTGTTATTGAAAAATTAATTACGACCCTGCAAATCATCTATTTAGGTCCAGCCCATGTAGCAAATGAATTTCTCATTCAAAACCAGCTTTCCCTTTTTTTAATTGAGACTCCATCAATTTTATCTCCATTGCTACATTATCTTCTATTTATTTGTTAAAATATAATCTAAAAAATAACTAATAAAATATACATTAATTATTCCATGAAGGCTTTCACGGGGCTCCTAGGGAATCGTGTTGGAGACGATTAATATCGTGTCGGACTTCAAAATTTATGCATCAATCCAATGAAGTTGAAGTCCGTGGAGGGTATTATAGATATTTTTGCATCGATATTTTTGAGCCTCACGTTGTCAAAGCAAAGCTATCAAATGCACATAGCCACATATCGCTTGATCTGATTTGATTTTTGGTCCTTCAAGAAGCTAATTCACAGCCACACACACACACACACACACAGATATATATATATATATATATATATATATATATATATATATATATATATGCATCAGAAGATAAAGACAAGGCAACAATAAATGAGTTAAGATTTTTCTCAGATATTTGTTTCCTTTTTCAATTTGCGGAACTGGGGGCAAAACAAGAATTCATAGCAGAACATGAGTCCTTTGTGGAATTTTCAGCCTCCCTTGGTGCTTCGCTTTTGTTGTCATCGCTTGCATCAGAATGACCACCCTCCTTCGAGAATAGCTCTGTGTGTGTGGCTATGTAAATTAGCTCTCTCTCTCTCTCTCTCTCTCTCTCTCTCTGTGGCTATGTAAATTAGCTACTTGAAGAAGATAAAGACAAGGCAACAATAAATGAATGAAGATGTCCAGAAAATGTCAATTACATAAATAATTTTCTAGAACTCAAAGATTGACAATGAAGAATATGCAAATTCTGTATATAAGAAAGAAAAAATTCAAATATCACGACAAAGTGAGCCTCACATTATCAAAAGCGATATGTGTGGCTATGTGCTTTTCCTACTTAAATATAAATTCTTCATTCCCTTTTCATACTAAGAAGAGTTATGTTAGGGAAAATATACAAGTGTTTTCATAAAAAAAATAATTATGGACATCATTGATTAAGATGTCAGTGTCAATGAATTCGAGTAAATCTTCTATGTTTAACATTTTCTTGTTAAATCTTTCAAAATATGCTATCGTACTTTTATTTCCTCACTTGGTGATAGAAAATAGCTCCATTATGCTATTTTTAGCTAGAAACAGGAAATAAGCTTATCATAAAAATCATAGAGGTCAAAAATAGAGTTAGGCTCGAGATTATAATACCATACCTGAGCAAATCAATGCAATATAGTAGGGGAAATTTTACACACATCATCACTATTTTGTGTTACAAGCTCTATTATCCTTCTAACATTTTGCATATGCTTTCTAGAATTTATAAGGACATTATATTTATCTAAGTAAGTGTTTGCAGAGACATAGTCTTAACAACTCAATCATAAATGTTGCTAATTTTTTCGGTTTTATGTATAAGAATATGCAAATTTAGGACTTCAAAATTTATACATCAACCCATTGAAGTTGAATTCCTTGGAGGGTATTATAGGTATTTTTGCATCGATATTTGTGAGCCTCATAACCTGTACAATAACTAATAAAATATACACTAAAAACCATAAATTGTTTTATTTATATCTATTATAAAATTACATAAATTTTATGTTATTTTAAAGTATAAGGTCCTTGTAATAAAAAGGAATTGATTTTTATAACAAAATAATTTTTAAATTAAAGATAAAATAATCAACATTGCTAATTCAATTTATTTTTATATATATTATAAACAGTATAATTAAATTCATTATATAGTTTAATATTTTATTTTAAATATAAAAATTATAATACATTATCAATTATATTCTAAACAAGCTGTAAGGGATTTCAATACCAGAAACATATGAGTGTGGATCAATAATTCAGCGTGGTAAGCTCTGTCTAGATCAGATTAAATCAAGGGTTCAAATCTATTTACTACTTGATCTAATGGCTTTTTAAGGACCTTGCACTGGAGTTTATTGCCAGTGCAAGCAGGAGACAGCATGGTACACGGCAGAAGCCAACGGGTGTCTGCAAAAAAAAAAAAAAACTCACCTGCTCTGTTAAAAAATCTCTGCATTTTTTTTTAATAATTTTGTTATTGAAAAATTAATTACCACCCTGCAAATCATCTATTTAGGTCCAGCCCATGTAGCAAATGAATTTCTCATTCAAAACCAGCTTTCCGTTTTTTTAATTGAGACTCCCATCAATTTTATCTCCATTGCTATATTATCTTCTATTTATTTGTTAAAATATAATCTAAAAAATAACTAATAAAATATACATTAATTATTCCATGAAGGCTTTCACGGGGCTACTAGGGAATCGTGTTGGAGACGATTAATATAGCTGGTATTAGGAGTGTTGATGGTTCGGTTTGGTTCGATTTAAACGTAAAAAACCAACCGAATTAAATTTTAATATTTTTGGTAAATATCAACCGAACTGGTCAGGTTTGGTTTGATCCGGTTTTTTTGGAAAAAACCGGGAAACCTAATCCCTTAATATATAGGGTTTTTTTTTTGTTTTTTCTGGTTCGGTTTGAACCGGGTTTTTTGGAAAAAACCGGGAAACCTAATCCTATCATATATGGGTTTTTTTTTTGTTTTTTAAAATTGGCTTAGCCTTACATTAAAATTTATAGCAACCTGAATTAAATCAAATGCAAATTAGCCGACTTTTAATATGCTTCTCAAAGTGATAAATTAATGCAAGATGCATGATCAAATTTGAACATCTCAAATTAAAAGTTTGTTCGCACTAGAAAAGTTAACATTAACAAGCGAATACATTAGCAACCAGAAATAAATTATCATAAACATCCGGCATAGTTTGAAGAAAAAAACCCAGCAACACTAGTCACCAGCATCCAAAAATTCCAGCAATGTCAATATTCAAAAATTCCAGCAACAATAATGCTATAAAAAAACAATAGAAAATTAGCGATATATTAGAGTTCAACTATTGATATAATTAAGTATGCAAAATGTTAAGGAGAATTAACAAGGTAAAGTAAATTAATTACCCAAAACAATTATATTCCAAGATTGCACCAAGCCACCAATACTACTTACAAACAATCAGTTGAGATTTTTAAACTTTCATCAAATTCTACAAAAACATAAATTAAAATGTTAAATTAAACATATGTCAATAAACAATATTATAAAATAACTATATTTAAATTTGTAAGAGAAATTACCTGACTCAATCATCTCAGAATTTTCAATATAATCCATGAAGGTTCTAATGTTGATTGGAATTGGTGCTAAACTCAACCAATTCTGACAACAAATAAGTGCTTGCATTGTCGATGGAGATAAAGAGCTTCGAAATGGATCTAATATACGATTGCCAGTACTGAATGCTGCTTCGAAAATAACTGTAGATACCAGGATAGCTAACAAGTGTTGTGCCACCTTAGAAAGAATCTTGTATTTTGTAGCATTATACCTCCACCAACCCAAAATATCTAATTTAAAATAATCAGGATTCTCACAATCATCACCCAAATATCTCTCAAACTCATTTTTTTTTGAACACAACCTTCTTCTTCTAAATGTTTTTTGAATTCAGAAGCTAAGTCATTTATCATATCATCATTTATTATCATTAAATCAATTTTAATATTTTTATTTATACTAATTCCAACACCAGAAACAACATCAACATTCTCATCAAGATTTATATAATGCTCAAAGAACTTCAACATTCTCAAATTAACCGAAAAAGCCTGATATCGCTCCATCTAATTAAAAGGAATTGTATAATGAATTCGGACTTCCAAATCTATGCATCAATCCATTGAAGTTGACGTCCGTGGAGGGTACTATAGATATTTTTGAGCCTCCCATTGTCAAAGCAAAGCTATCAAATGCGCATAGCCACTTATCGCCTGATCTGATCTGATTTTTTGGTCCTTCAAGAAGCTAATTCACAGCCACACACATATATAGGAACCAGAAGATAAAGACAAGGCAACAATAAATGAATGAAGATGTCCAGAAAATGTCAATTCAATTAATAATTTTCTAGAACTCAAGGATTGACAATGAAGAATATGCGAATTCTGTATATAAGAAGGATAAAAAAATCAAATATCATGACAAATACTCAACGATATTTTTTAAAATGCATATATTTTATGTTATTTTAAGGGTTTGTTTGGTATTGCATTTGTAACTGCGTTTCATCAAATTTTAAATTTTTTTTGCTAAAATTGAGTGCGGTTTATACTTTTTAGATCGTTTTGATGTGCTGATGTCAAAAATTACTTTTAAAAAATAAAAAAAACATTATTAATATGTATTTCAATAAAAAAACTATTTAAAAAATAACCACAATCACATTACCAAATACACTCCATAAGCTGAAGCTGGAGAAACGAGTAGCTTTATCTCCTTTGAAAAATGGTGAAGATAATAATAATGGCGTGCACAACTTCTTGGAAACTGGATCTCTCAATTTGCCTGAATCTTCCAAAAACATGCAGCGAATTCTTGAAGATGACGGTTTGTTTTTCTCTCTTTTTAGTCTATCGAATCTAAATTGAAGTCAGTTGGGGTGCGGAATTTCAGGTGGAGAAGGTCTCTGTGTACTATAGAGAATAGGAGATCGAGTCCATTCCTCATAACAAGCTGCGCGATGGTATTTTTGATCTCCTTTTACCACTGGCTACCTTTGCCATCTGTTGTTCTAATATATCCCCAGTATATATACACTGAATATTCTGCTAAACCAACAATGAGTAGAAATTGCATCCCGTGAAGCAATTAGCCATTATTTTGATGTTATCGTTTCATGATTAATCCACCCGTACATATGCCATTTATACATGGCTTCAACTAATGGGAAAATTTGAAAAATAATCGATAGCATACTCATCTTAAAATTAAATTGGAAAGCAGATAATGCCCAGGTACACAGAGCATCAGCGTATTGATTATTGCAAGTACATCTTCTGCAATCTACTCGTAGAGAGCTGGATTGGATAATCTTGGTGTTGGAATTGCAACAAGAGGGTTCTTCAACTTCAAAACAATCCCAAACTTCTCCGTAAGATCCATTTGCTTACCTTCAGGTAATTTCCAATCAAAAGAATGCAGAAGTGTAGCAAGGAAATACAGAAACATCCTCTCAGCCATTGCTATCCCAGCACAAATTCTCCTTCCGGATCCAAACGGGAAATAATTGAAGTCACTTCCACTGTAGTCAAATTTACTGTTCAAGAACCTCTCCGGTTTAAATTCCAAAGGATTTTCCCAGCTTGAAGGGTCCCTGTGCACTGCCCATACATTGACAAAAACACGAGCACCCTTTGGAACAGAGAAGCCTCCAATAGTGCATGTTTCACTAGGGCAATGAGGGATTAGCAGTGGGAGAACTGGGTGCAACCTCAATGATTCTTTCATGATGGCATGCAAGTATGGCAATTTGTGCATGTGAGACTCCTCTACTATGCTGTCCTTGCCAACTACTCTGTCCAATTCATCTTGAGCTTTTCTCATTACTTCTGGCTTGTTCATGACTTCAGCAAAGGCAAACTCAATTGCGTTAGAGGACGTGTCTGAACCACCGACAACCATATCCTGTCATTGATTAACCAAATCTTTTAATCAATTTCTTGCGGCTCGACTACCGAAACTGATTCTATAACTCCCAAGTAAACCAGAATTTCGAAAAGAAACGAGAAAATAATCTTTTAAGAATTAGCATGAAATTCGCACATGGATCGATCTTCCTTGCTACATGTATGCAAATTCGAGTATATTCGTAGATGAAATTCGTTACCATATTGCCCTTTTTAAATGCTACAATGCACATCACACACACACACACATATTGGTAGCCATTCCTTTTGCATTTAATTTTCTTTCATAAATATGTTGTTTTTTAAAAAAAGTTCTTCCACAAAATTACAGAGTTAATCAGATGAAATCGAAAGAAAAGAAAAGAAAAGAAAGTAAAGTTATTTAAATCAATACTCCATTAAATTATTTGTAGTTTCCGAAACAGCTCAATTTGGTTCCACAATCACTTCAAATAAGAGCAATTCTAGACTTTATTATTTGATACCCAATTATTTAACATGATTCGATTCTTTTAAGCACCACCAAACCAAACCCACCCTAATCAATATCAAACTCATGCATGTGGTTAGTGCACCACCATTTTTTTTCAACGACAAGAACAATAAAAAATTCTGGCTTATATATATATATATATATATATATATATATATATATATATAAGATAGATGATATATTAAATTAAACTTATGGATGTGCTTAGTGGAACATGATTTCTTTTGACCAACAAGAACAATAAAAAATTGAAATTGTTAAGTAAGATTTAAAAAAATTATTTATATTAGTTTTTAGTATACATCTTTAAATAAAAATCATTTAACTTCACTTAAAACTTGTATATGTTCCTATTATTTTATATTTAATAAAAATAAAAACAATAAAATAAAAACTAGTTACCTTTTAATCATTAAAATTAAAAAAACCCGTCTGGTTGAAGTTTGCCTTCTTATATTTTAAACTATATCTGCTCAACTATTAAACATTTAAGTCTCGGTAACGACAAGGAAAGCCAATTAATCACGATAATCCCAACACTCGTCCGGCTAGCATGATGCCTCGTAATGGCTACGGCAATCGCAAGCATATCTGACATTTCATAATCATCATGAAGAGAAAAACATACCATAAGCAAGGCTTTGATGTGGGTCATGGTTAATGGCGTCTTGACATCTCCTTCATCCTTCACTTTCAACAGAAACTGCAGAAAGTCTTTGCTACTCGCCCCTGCTCTATCCCCCAACGCATCAATGCTCAATTGTTTTTCAATCATCCTGTCAAAAATCTGATCAAACTTTGGGGCCAAACCACTCATCTTTTTTACTAGGCCTTGCAGATCGAATCTGGCCAAGGCAGGAAAAAAATCTGAAATGTTTGGCGCCCCCAATAACTCAGTCATGTCAGCCACAACCCGCCTAAATTCAGCACCTAGGCTACCCCTTTCTTCACCTTGGACCGTGCCACCCCATAACATGCTCGTTACAACATTCAATATTGTCAGAAAAGTTTGCTCTCCCACGTTGATGGGTGACCCGGGCTTACTATATATGTAAGCAATGATGTTTCGCACTTCGCGGCGGCGAAGCTCATAAACCGAGTCTAACGTTGAGTTGCTGAGCATTTTGAGGACACAAACTTTTCTTAGCATCCTCCACTCTGGCCCATATGGGCTCCAAGCTATATCTGACCCACCATAGGCTGCTATCCGGGCAACATCAGGCACATCACGGTTAGCAAATGTTATGTCATGGTCTTTAAGAACTTCGCGAGCCAAATTAGGGGAGCTCACTATGATGCCAAGCTTGGAGCCAAACTGCAGCTTCAAGATTGGTCCGTAAGTGCGCGCTAGCCCAGCAAAGTATGTGTGAAGATCTGGGTCAAGAGAAGCTAGATTTCCAATTAATGGGAGCCCTCTTGGACCAGGGGGTAGAGATGGACGTCCCTTCTTGGATTCGGCACGTCTCCGTGCATACCAAATAATAGCAAAGAGAGCCAAGAGAGTGGCTATTGTGCTTGTAGAAGCATCTATATTAAAATTTTCAAGAAAATTTGTAAGGGGGGTCATGGTGTTTGATAACAACAGGGGAGTGAATTTCAAAGAAAAGGAGGAGGTGGTCTTTATGGACACGGAAATCGGCACTTTATGTAAGGCTTGGTCTGTGTAGAAAGACAATCATCAAAGACATCGTTTTTTAACGCCCTTTCTTTCCCTTGAGAATGCTGACATTTCACATCAAGTGGAAGACAAAGGGGGATTTTGAATAGAATGCCTAAACAAGGCAAGGAATCTTAGCATTGATTAGGTTTTTTTAAAAGTGTTTTTTATTTAAAATAGTATATTAATAATATTTTTTTATTTTTTAAAAATTATTTAAAAATATCAAAAACATATTAATTCAAAATAAAAAAAATTTAAAATTTTTTAGAAGCGCTTTTTGAATGCATTGCTCTCGAATCATCTTTTGTCTTTATTTATTTAGCTTTTAGTATAACTTACTAGTTTACTATTCCATGATTCGATGCAAGTTAGATTAAACTAGTTATATGACCCACGTGATGTTGTGGGTCAATTTGTTTTGCATAAAAAATATCAAAAAAGACTAAGATTTAAAAGTGTTAGGTCTTTTTGTAAAACTATACTCAAGTGTCTTGGGTGTAGCTGTAACGCCTGACCCAAAAGTAATATTTATAATACTAATAATAATATTAAACTTGCATTATCCAAGTTTAAGTGGTTCTGGTTGCAATATCAGACCCAATAATATTGGATGTGGGTTTGGCTGCAAGGTCGTGTCATAAAAGTGTGGTAATTAAATAGATTAATTAAAAAGAAAAAAATAAAAAAAACTAAAAGGAAGAAAAAAACTAATGAAGAAAAAAAAATCCGAATTAATTGGGTTAACCCGTCAAACCTTGGATTCGTATCGTGAAAGTTTGATTGCTAAATAGAAAAAAAAAATTGACAGGTTAACACAGAATTAATTGGGCTAACCTGTCAAACCAGGTTAACCCGTCAAACCCGAGATCCGTGTCATGAAAGTTTGATAACTAAATAGAAAAAAATTAAACATTAACAAACTAAATTAAAAATGAAAAATTAATTAAAAAAACAAACAAAAAGGCATCAGCCTTTTCACTGTGGACTACACAGTGCAGTCCACAGTCAAAGGCATAAAAACAGCAAAAAAACAAAAAGAAAAGGAAAAGAAAAACTAAAGGCATTCGTCGATAACTAAATTAAAAAAATTAATATTGATGAAATAAATTAAATAAAAAGAAAAAATAAAAGAAAAAAATTTATAAGAAGAAAAAAACTAATGAAGAAAAAGAAAAAAAATCTAAATTAACTAGGTTAACACATCAAACCTGAGATCCATGTCATGAAAGTCTGATAACTAAATAAAAAAATTTTAATTTCAACAAACTAAATAAAAAAATTAATTAAAAACAAAAAAACAAAAAGGCATCAGCCTTTTCACCGTGGATTGTGCAGTCCACAGTGAAAGACATAAAAAAAGAAAAAAAAACTAAAGGCATCAGCTTTTTCACTGTGGACTGCATACAGTATTAAAAGATGAAATCGAAAGAACAAAACTAATGAGGAAAAAGAAAAAAATCTGATTCAACTAAGTTAACCCGCCAAATCAGGTTAACCCGTCAAATCTGGTATTCGTGTCACGAAAGTGTGATAACTAAATAGAAAAAATATTTAATAGTAATGAAATAAATTAAAAAAAAAGATTAATTAAAAAGGAAAAACCAAAGAGAAAAAAAACCTAGAGAAAGAAAAAAATACTAATGAAGAAAAAGAAAAAAAAAATCTGAATGAACTGGGTTAACCCGTCAAACCTGAGATCCGTGTCATGAAAATTTGATAATTAAACAGAAAAAATTTAATATTAAGAAACTAATTAAAAAAAACTAAAAGCATCGGTTTTTTCACTATGGACTGTACTATGCAGTCCATAATAAAAGGCTTAAAAAGAAAAAGAGAGAGAAAAAAACAAAGGCACACACCACGAGTTTTTTTTTACATAAAAAATATCAAAAAATGATAAGATCTAAGGGTGTTAGGTCTTTGTGCAAAGATATACCCAAGAACCTTTGGTTTAGCTGGAATGCTTGACCCAAGAGTAATATTTATAATATTAATAATAATATTAAACTTACATGACTCAAGTTTAAGTGAGTCTGGCTGCAACATCGGACCCAAGAGCTTTGTATGTAGGTCTGGCTGCAAGGTCATATCATAAAAGTGTGATAATTAAATAGATTAATTAAAAAGAAAAAAAAAAACCCAACATGAAGAAAACAATTAATGGAGAAAAAGAAAAAAATCTGAATTAACTGGGTTAACTCTTCAAACCAGGTTAACCCGTCAAACTTGGAATTTATGTCATAAAAGTTTGATAACTAAATAGAAAAAAAAATTGACGGGTTAACCCAGAATTAATTGGGTTAACCCGTCAAGCCCGAAATACGTGTCATTAAAGTCTGATAATTAAATAGAAGGAAATTTAACATTAACAAACTAAACTAAACGAAAAAAATTAATTAAAAAGAAAAAAAGAAAAAAAATTCCGTGTTAACTCGTCAAACCAGGTTAACCCGTCAAACCCGGGATCCGTGTCATGAAAATCTGATAACTAAATAAAAAAAATTAACATTAACAAACTAAATTAAACAAAAAAAATTCATTAAAAGAAAAAACACAGAAAAAAAAAAGCAAAAAAAAACCCATAAAGGCATAAAAAAATTAAATAAAAAAACAGCTCAGCGTTTCACTATGGACTGCACAGTGAAACATTGAGCAGTTTTAGTATTTGTTATAATTATTTTTTAATAAAAATATATTAGATCATAAAAAATCTAATCACCTGTGTTCGT
>Ga0325405_1001912_pt1 | contig 21426 bp, 17 predicted proteins | sample PopdelMetagenome_21_FD_205663 | JGI IMG/M metagenome (GOLD analysis project Ga0325405, IMG submission 205663) | Populus deltoides microbial communities from Bellville, Georgia, United States - Xylem-Control-R2 | ecosystem: Host-associated > Plants > Phyllosphere > Stem > Wood/Secondary xylem...
TAATCAATACGGAGAACTTTTCTCAGCAAAGAGAGAGAGAAACTATGAGGCCCTTATCTATATGGAGCCGGACTCTTGACCAAGACCCAAGACTTTGTCACCTCAAATAAGATTAATAATAATGAAAAAAGAAAAAGAAAATACAAGATGAAGGAAAGAGAGAGAGTTGACTTTTTGTAGCGAGCCAAAGACTCTTCTCCTGGGTCTTTTTTGGCTTTCTAAATACGCGGAATTCCAGAATTTTCCACGATCTCTCCATAAATCCTGCAATACTCATAACAATTCAATTCTCCTTCTCCAAAAAATTATCTTGTCAAATTCATTTTTATTATTGGAATCCCATTCCAATTCTAGTTATAATAATGGGCACTCCACAATTCCCAGATCTAGGAAAACATTGCTCAGTTGAAGATTGCAAGCAGATCGATTTCTTGCCTTTCACTTGTGATCGTTGCCGCCAGGTACTTTCCAATTTGAATGCTGGAATTTAATTCCCAAGCATTGATTATTTAATGCTTTTTATTGGGACTGGTTGAAAAGAAAGAAAATGTAATGTGTTTTAGATGCTAAGATCATTAAGTCAGTGGAACCCATGTTCTCAAAGTATGATTATCGTGTAGGCGTTGACTTGGTATTGGATTTCATAAAGAAAAGTGTTAAACTTTGATGTGTTTTATATGCTAAGATCGTTATCTTATGGGAACCCATGATTTTAAACGAGTTCATTAACATGAAAATAGTATGATTATTTTCTAGACATTGACTTGAGTTTGGATTTATGAAGTAAAGCTTGCAACTTTGAGGCGCGTTTACTTGATTCTATTTGTGAAGGATTGGCCCTTTTATTGTAAAGCTTCTGGCTTTGTTTTTATCATTAAGAATTGTAGGCTATAAATGATAGTGGTTTCTTTCATGTTTTAAATCGGTAGCCATTAGCCAAGTCAGAGTTTTTGTTCAAATGAAATGAGTTACGCTGTTGTTTTTTATTGTTTCAAAGATTTGAAATTTGGAGTGTGTTGGTTCTGTTGGAAGCTGAAAGTCGGGGATTATGTTGCAAAATTTGAACTTTGGTGATGGTATTTGATGTTGATTTTGGCTGTTGCTTGTTTGAATTCTAGTCCATGCTTGAAGAATTGTTGATTGTGTTCTTACAGGAAGTTTCGAATCTTCATATTTGCTACTTTCAAAACCTTAAAGACTTTACCAACCCTTTTCCTTAACGAAATAAACGAACATGCAGTGTCTTTATTAAATGGTATATCTGGAAATCCAGGCTACCAAATCAATTGATCGCTTTGTTTTCTACATGTAAAAGGCTAACTGTTTGTTTTCTTTTAGGCTGTAGAACTGTAGCAAAATAAATGGAGCAATTGGGCAGTGAAAATTAGCTAATTGATTGTTCATTGTGTTCTGAATGCCAATTTGGGCACATTGTTGCATGCGTGCTTAGTCTTTGATACTCCTGTTTTGGTCTCCATATATTTTGAATCTCTATTTGCCTGCTGATTGCCGCATTTAATTTTATTAGAACCTTTTTATTTGTGTTAATTGTATGCGCTAAATAAGTTGTAGGTATTTTGTTTGGAGCATAGAAGTTATATTAAACACAGTTGCCCAAAAGCTGATAGCAACGGTGTCATTGTTGTCATCTGTCCATTATGTGCGAAGGGAGTTCGCCTAAACCATGACGAAGACCCAAACATTTCTTGGGAAGTGCATGTTAATACTGAATGTGACCCTTCAAATTATGATAAAGTTACAAAGAAGAGAAAATGCCCTGTCCGGGGTTGCAGGGAGGTCCTTACATTCTCAAACACAATCAAGTGCCGGGATTGCACACTGGACCATTGCCTGAAACACCGATTTGGACCAGATCACAGTTGTCCTGGACCAAAGAAGCCTGATGTGAGCTTTCCTTTTATGGGTCTCTTGAATAGGAGTAAGAAGGAAGAGTCAAAACCCAATCGATCTACAGCTGTGTCTTCATCCAAGTGGACCACTAACTTTCTTAGTGCTGCTTCAACTGTTCGAGCCTCAGCTGAAGCAGGCATGTCGAAATTGAGCAGTGAGATCAGCCAGGCTTGGCAGACTGCAACAAATAGTGCGAGCCCAAGCAGCAGCAGTGGAAGTGGAGGAATGGGGCCAGAGGAGTGTCCGCAGTGTGGTACAAGGTTTTCCTCAGTCACAAATCTGATAGATCACGTGCAGAAGGTCCATGAAAAGGGTGGAAATCAATCTCGTGTCTTACAGTTGCCAATGGAGGTATGCCCAAAGTGTAGTAAGGGTTTCCGTGATCCTGTGGCGCTTGTGGAGCATGTTGAGAGAGATCATAGAGGTACTTCCAAAGCCTAGAAAGGTTTGGCTGTCAAAACAGCGAAGTTTGCTTCCAGAGTAGTCATTGTTTTTCTATTTCAGATCGCATTCATTTTTTTTAAAGCCAGTACAGAAGCAAATGTAACTTTTGAGCATTGAGGCAATTTGTATGGTTTTGAACTGTCAGTAACTGTCACACAAAGGCCTTTTTGTTGATAATAGAAGTTTTCAGGCGATTGAATTCTTTACTTTTGCGGGTTCTTGAAAATTCCCGGCTTCATTTGATTTTCTACTCAGCTGTGGAGAGGTTAGCCAACCTAAGCAATTAGAATATAGAATCGTTGCAACGTTTTTTGGAACCTGCACTGTATCTTAAGCAAAATGGTTTCTCATGAGATGCTATATGTGTCACGGAAAATAAAAAATGAGGACCGGGGAGTATGCGAATTCATAAATGCTTCCTTTTCCCAGAACTTCTGTAGCTGGAAACAATGGCTGCCGACTGCCAGGTCTGGGAGTTGTCAGGGACCAGATCTGGAGCAGGGAAGGTGGTAGGCCCTGATGTCCTCCGCCTCCTCCTTGTTCTGAAGATGCTTTAACGTGAACAACTTAGCGATATGGATTATGGATAGCAGCTTAGGCCGCCATATATGGAAAGAAGTGGCCGTGACTATCCGTTAGCTTTTTTTTCTGCCAAAACGAGTGGATGGCTGGTTGCATGCTCACATTCCATTTCTTAAGCATCTTAGGCAGAAACAACTCATATTCATTCAATGTAATCAGTCCTTTCAACCTAATCTTTGCTTTGCAGACAATCTTGTGGAACCTACTTGAAATATACTGGTTGAATGAAGGTACTAAATTTGGGGCAGTGAATCATCACAAAGACAGCCAGCCTACAATGCCTGAAGTCGAAGTAACAAATGGAAAATTGTCTGCTCTTCTCTTTTTTAACAGGAAAGTTAATGAAATCAAGATTGAGTTTTTCTCTCACTCGTACAAAAGCTGATTAATATGAGTTGTCAAGAGCAGTGGAAGTTGCTGGCTAGCTACGAATTGCAAGGCACTTGAGTACCATTTCAAAAGGCTCCTTAAAGAGATGGCCATCTAATCCTTATGTTTCATTAGCAATGAATATGTTCTTATTAATCATTTTTAGAGTTTTGCTTTGGAGTACAGAATGGTTATGACCTTTAATCAAGACTCTTTTGCCTTACGGTTTATCACAGCCATATTGCCAATTTGTTGCTCATTTGCTAACCTTTTTTTTTTTTTTTTTTACCATTTTTCCATATCAAAATTAAAATCCTCCTCCCCTTTACCAAAGACAAACCATCCTAAGTTTTTAGTTTAAAAATAGTTTATCCACCTACATTTTCGCTTCGTGAACAATTTTTTTTTTAAAATGTAATAAAGCATATTTAGATTGTTAATAATTTTTTTTTGATATTATCATTAAATTCGGTACAATAATTTTTTTGAAGTATAAAAATATCACTCTAAATAATAGAATTGACACAAAAAAAATCAAAAAATATAAAAATATACTAAAAAATCCAAACCCAATTCTGTGATTAATATTTAGTAAACTCATCAAACCCATGACTTTATGAACTTAACTTCATCAATATTATTTTTATTTTTATTTTATTATACGGTAAAAAATTACAAAAATTAATTTATTATTAATCTAATATTGAAAAATAAATTAAATAATTTTTTTAAAATAATGAATTAATAAAAGTAACATGACTAAAAAACAAATTCAGTCATGATGGGCTAGACTTGGCCTAAAAAACTAGGCATATAAGCTTGTGGGAGGCTCACACGCCTTACTGATTTTAATTTTTTTTATTTTGCAAGTTATTTATTTTTTTATAAATAAAATAAAATGAATGATTAAAATAAAATATCAACTTTTTTTGTTTAGTTGAGAACAAAAATGGTGCATCTACGTCTTAAACCCCTGAACTAATATTATTTCCATGTGTTAACCATTAAGCTATAACACAAAGTATATATTCAAATGATTAAAAATATATATTAATCTAGCTTGTTATTCATGCAAACATTTAAATCAACTCTATTTTTTTTAGTTATTAGTATAATTTTTGCTAGTGTCCAAGACAAAAGGATAAACAAAAATCTGGCTGGAGAAATAAAGAATAAAATTGTTTTTATAATAGTTTTAAAGTGATTTTTTATATTTTTAAATAAAAAACACAAAAAAATGTATTTTATGTTTTCATTATTTTTATTTATTTTTACCTGATATAATAACCAAACACTGCATCAATAATCCAACAAGACTTTATTCCCATTTTCTGATTATATGGGATTTGGTTGCCATTTTCGAAGGCTAAAAAGATGGGGCAAGGAAGAAATTCCTCGCAAGAACCAGAGCATAATCGTATCTGTAACGTATAGAACGGTGAACCGGAGGACCGAACAGAACATAAAAAAAAACCATACAAATTTTTTTAACTGTCATGACAGCACGTTTTTTAGTAATTCGTTAAAACAAGAAACAGAGACAGAGGTGAAGTACTAACTTGGTCCTTATGGTTTTTAAGAGATAACAAATTAGTCCCTCTTGTAAAAAACACTCTGTGTTTAATTTTTATGTTTCTAGATTTACGACTTAGTCCTTCCATTGGTTATACACACATCAAGCAACTATTCAAAACTTAATCAAAATATTTAATAATATTAGATTTGTTATTAAATTTAAAAGATGTACATTTTTTGATGAAGTGAAATAATTAACAAAGGATATAATGGGCTATCAAGAGCATAAAAACGAGGCTTCTTAACTATAATGGCTTGCATGTTTATTTTTCATCCATAGTATTTTTGCTCCTCAAATGATTCCTTATCCTAGCCTTGTCAATAATACTCAGTTACGTATAGTGATTACAATAACACTCTTCAAATATAGAGTTAATAATAACTCGAAAAAATTTAATTTGAAAAAAAAATTAAAAAGTTGATCAAAGATTGGTTTAAGTCCACAATTCATCTATTATTGTATAGGTTTAAAGGAGACAATAGCGATATTGGGTGGCTTGAATGAGTTTATGCTAATCGAGTGGTTAACTAGGATTCCATGTGCTGACTTTAATTGTCGGCGTTTCTGAAAATAAAAGATCAAGTTACAAAAAATTATCGGAGATAAAAGATTAATACCAAGATAAAAGACAAAACCTTAGATTTTTTTGGGACATTTTGAGACTAGAAATTATAAAAGGTAGATCTTTTTTAAGGTTTTGATAAAAGTTGATCCAGGGTTAACATATAAGTTCCTGAACTAAAAAGATTAATTTAAAAATTTATCAAATATTAAGGACCAAGTTATACTTTGCTGGTATAATTCACTGGCACGTCGGCTCCGCATGGAATGCCGTTTGTGAACGTGTGGAACTTTTCAATCATTTTTTTATTTTTTATTTGACATGGCGCCGGCTCATGGTACAAAGATTTCTTTTTTCTTTTTTCTTTAGTTTAGTTTTTAGAGAGAGAAAGAAAGAGAGGACAGACATTAAATTGAGTGGCTTGGACAATGCTGGAAATTCGGTGCCTTTTTTACATGGCTTAGACTTTAGAGAGATTTCCAGCTTCTGTTAAGCTGTTTCTTGGCTCCGAGGTATAGTTTATTTTCATGGTTTGATTATTGATATATTTTTGAATTTTCATTTCTCACAACCCCTTTGGTTGGTTTTATTTATCTTTAAGAATGTTGATAGTTCATCATAATTTTGTTATTAGTTAATGATTTTGATCCATGTTTTGCTGTTGTTGTAATCCATTTTCCTGAATTTGAATCCACATTGTTTTCCTAGCGGAATCCGAATTTGTTCTGCATGGTTGTTGAGTTTTGAGTCATTTTTTAGAACCCCTTCTGTTGAATTTGTAATTTTTCCAACATAGGTTGGCCATTGAATTTGAAGGGTACCCAGTTGAGTTTCGAGTCTTTCTTTCCCTTCTTGTTGCCAAAATCTTGAGTATCTGCACGGTTTAGAGGGGAAAGAAAGCAAAATTTTGAGGGAAATTTTTGGAATCCAAAATGAGCGCGATTTCGGGTGTAATTTCAAGGCAAGTAATGCCTGCATGTGGCAGCCTTTGTTTCTTTTGCCCTGCGATGAGGGCAAGGTCCAGACAACCTGTCAAGAGATATAAGAAGCTGATTGCAGATATTTTTCCTCGAAACCAGGTTAGCATTCTTTACGTTGTTTTCTTTTAGCATGTTTGTTTCACATTTGGTATGTTTATTCATAATAACAAGTTGTTGGTGATAATTTATCATTGCATTTGTTGGATAATCTATATGATGACAGGTTTAAAGCATAGCAATTTCAGAAAATAAGCTAGTTATTCTTTATAATGTGGCATTCCAATTTGGAGTGTGCATTTTCTTTTTCCCCTCTTTTAGCTGATTGTCTCCCAGTGACAGAAAATGTTCATCTTTCTGTAGTTAGTATTGCATTGATTGGAATCATACCATGTCAATGTCGCAGCTGCCAGCACATGGTCGCTTAATATGATAAAAAGAAGGTTTAAAAGACAAGCATCAACCTTGCATCATGTCACTGGTTGCAAATAATGTATCATTTTTGATAAAATCTTAACATAACAATAAGATGTACAAGAACTTGGAATATGCAAGTAAGATTTTACCATCCAACTCCTAGACGGTCTGTGTTTTCTTTAGGTATTAGAAACTAGTACTTTTAAGCTTTCACAAAGAGATTTCATTAAGATCTTGTACCAATGATCCTGGAGCAATTTTGTGACTTGGGGCGATATTGAATCCCCTAATGGCTTTGAAGGTAACCATTTAAGACTCAACATCTTGTTTTCTTTTCCTCTGCCACCACAAATCCCTTTTAGAAAACCTCGTTCTTCTTTTTTTCTGTTGTTGAATTTTTTTGATTCCACACCATCAGTCATCTTTCTTTCTAGTAAATTGAAACTGAATTTTTTTTGCTGTCCCTTTTGATTTACTTCTCCAGTCAAGCACTTCCTGCATAAAGATGGTGAATCTTAAGCCGCTACAGTTTCTGGCTCTTCTTTGAAAATATGGTTTCATCAAGCAAGCATAATGCATATGAAATTTTTCATTTGTTCCAACTGGGGTGATTCGATGTTTAATGTCATTTGTTTGTTTACGCTACATTTAATGACAGGAGGAAGGACCAAATGATCGGAAGATTGGAAAACTATGTGAATATGCTGCTAAAAATCCTCTCCGTATCCCGAAGGTATAGTTTTGTCGCATATAAACCTCAAATTAATGCAATAGTTGTGTGATACAGGCCTAATATTTTGGAAACTCCTGATGATCATGGATATCTTTATTTCTTAAAAGAAGGTGGGATTTTGGCTGATATTGGCCATAATTCTTTCTGTATGATTGAAAAATAGGATCTGCTAAAAAAAGTGTTACTTCTCTTGGAAACCAGGAAGTCAGATAACATGCATCAGCCAAGTTTTATTTGTTTGTTTATTATGGAACTAGTGTTTGTGTCTCTTCATGTACCCTTCTCTTGTTAGTTGTTTGATTAAGTTATTCTTTGTCAAGAGACATAAAACGTGCTGAACCAGATGCGCACACAAATGATTGTATTTCCCATCAGTACACTGGAGGCACGTCTAAATTGATATCATAGGATGTTTTTTTGCCGATTTCTTCTTATCTTACCTCTTTCATCTCCATTCCCCTCTTATTTTGCTGGAATGAGATTGTGTTTTTAATGTTGCTCGCGTCAGACTATTTTATTGCATGAAAAATCATATCGATTCTCTTTCTTTCTCACTCTTTCTGTTCTGTTATGGTTGTTTTGTGATTAATGGAGGCTGCAAATTTTGTGATCAGATCACGAGCTCTCTTGAGCAAAGGTGTTACAAGGAACTGAGAATCGAGAACTTTCAATCTGCAAAAATTGTGATGTGCATTTACAGGAAATTGTTGATCACTTGCAAGGAGCAAATGTGAGTTTATCTCCCTCCGTTATGCTTTCTTTTGTGGGTTGTGCAATATTTGCATTTCTAAAATCTCATTGTTGTTTTCGTTGTTTATATGGGTTCTTTCACATTTTCTTTTGCACTATATAAACCACTACTATTACCCGTTTAAGCTTTCTTAAATCACAGTTGTAGAAAAAAGGGACAACAGTCCTTATTGAGAATTCAAGTATTTTTAACCCTAGCTGTATGATTAAGAGCTAGGACAATGTTCTTTTCTTTCCACTCACTATTTCATCCGACCTTGAGTAAATATTGTAGCATCTGTATTGGCTTTCCTTGTTCTCACCTCTACCATGTGGGTGTCTACATGATCGGGGACCATTTGACAGGCCTCTGTTTGCAAGTAGCTTACTGAGCATCATTAGTACTCTGTTGGATCAAACACGGCAGGATGACATTCAAGTTATAGGATGCGAGACTCTGTTTGATTTTGTAAATAACCAGGTAGGTGCTATTGGTTACTTAGCAACTCAACATCATGTTCAGGGGTAATTTGTGGTCGAGCTTTCAGTTTTCTGTGCAGAGGAACCTTCAAACTTATCTCTTATAGCTGAATTTTGCAGAATGACGGAACTTTCATGTTTAACTTGGAAGGATTTATTCCAAAACTCTGTCAGTTTACTCAAGAAGAGGGAAAGGATGAAAGGGAAAAAAGTCTACGTGCAGCTGGGCTGCAAGCCCTTTCTTCTATGGTACCCTTTTTACCCAATTTTAATACTTATTTTCTTCAAAATGTGGAACTATGATCCTTCCAAAATCAGTGACACTTCGCTTACATTGAACAATGGGAGATCCTGATAAAAGAGGCATATCTTGAATCTTACTGTAGCCATTAAGTTTGTCAAATGTGATTATTCCTTGATTCAAGATGCACCTTGACTGACCAATGACCATTTTGTGAGTCTTTCTGGTTTCAAAATTGTTCTGAGAGCCAGTGGTCTCAGGGGAAGGATTTCTTTGTCTGTTATATAAGTACACACTCTCTAGTACTAATACATTTCATTTCAATCATTCTTATGCTAAGTGGACAATTTTTTGACTTTTGTGTTTGTAGATTTGGTTTATGGGTCAACACTCTCATATTTCAGTGGAGTTCGACAATGTAAGCAGATTTTGGACTGTCTTGGATTCATTGCTAGTTTACCTACACATGACAAATTTTGATACCTCTTATTATGCTCTCCATATTTCTCCCTGAGAATTGAAAAATAATTAATTATATCCAAATGTGCTTTGCAACTTGTCCGTAGTTTTCCAACATGACCAAGTCTTTAGTCAGTCTGTTGGCTGTTACTTTGCTAATTTGGCTGATGTTTGTTTAGTTAGATAAGTCTTATATATGGACATACATGCATCAAAGAAATAAAAAAGAAGGAAGTGTGGTAACTGAGGCAGCTCAAATCTGCACATGAACTTTCCTATTTCACTGAGAGAGGTCTGTCTTTGACATCTTAACTTGAAGTGACTGCCCTCAAGACTTGAACACGCATGCTTGTGCTTAGAAGAACAAGATCTTTACCATTTGCACAATGCAATAACACCGATAAGCATATTCATGTGCACACAGTTTACTGTAGAAGCTATTCAAGGAAGTCCCTGCAGTTGAGCATTTTAACACAAACTCGTTGATCTGCATATTTATTATTTCTCCTTTTTATTTCTCTTTTTTTCCTTACAATTTAAATAATATGACCTACGTTTCAGCTCATTCATTTTTTTTTCTTTTTGAGTACAAATATAAACCATTGTTTAGTGTACTCCTGACCTTTTTTTTTAATACTATTCATATGATTAAACAGATAGTTTCAGTTGTCTTGGAAAATTATGGAGGTCCTAAGAGGATTTCAGAGAACCTCGATACTGACAAACCAGGTCCTCAGAATCGGTGGGTGCAAGAAGTGCTGAAAAATGAGGGGCATGCTACTCCTTTGCCAGAGGTCATTACAAGGGTTCCTTCTTGGAGGACAATTGTGAAAGAAAGAGGCGAAGTAAATATGACAGCGTAATCTCTTGACACAATATTTTCTTGGTGAAGACATAGTTTATTGTATTTTAGTCATCAACTAATAGTTATTCATCATTCTTCTGGTTTGGCAGAGAAGAGGCCCGTAACCCCTGCTTTTGGTCCAGGGTTTGCTTGCATAACATGGCGAAGTTAGGGAAGGAGGCTACAACAATTCGGCGTGTTCTCGAATCTTTGTTCCGATACTTCGATAATGGAAATTTATGGTCTCCTGAAAATGGTCTTGCCTTCCCAGTCTTAAAGGATATGCAGTTTTTAATGGATAATTCTGGTATTTAAGCAATCTTTTAACTGTTCAATTGGTATTCCTAAAACAGTATTTTGTTCCCTTTCATTTAATTTTACGAAGCATGCTATTTATGTGCTCTTCCAATTTTAATTGTGGTTTGATGGAAGACTAATCATGCTCTTTCGATTTTTTTTAATATGTTCTAGGGCAAAATACACATGTTTTGCTGTCCATATTGATTAAGCATCTCGATCACAAAAATGTCCTTAAAGAACCCAGCATGCAGCTCGATATTGTTGAGGTTACCACTGCCCTTGCTGAACATGCCAAGGTTGACCCTTCTCTGGCAATAATTGGCGCAGTAAGTGATGTCATGCGTCATTTGCGGAAAAGCATACACTGCTCACTTGATGATGCCAATCTGGGAGCTGAAATAAAAAACTGGAACAAAAACTTTAGAGAAGTGGTAGATAAATGCCTTACTGAGTTAGCATATAAGGTGACACTCATCTCCATTAGCTTTTACTTAACTTGGTGTGATGCTTCTTTGACTTTTAAAAATGTGTTTCTATTTGAAGCAATATAAAATTTCATTTTATGTGTGCTGTAAATGTTATTATACAGTTATCGATTACTTCAGAATTTTCTAATAGAAAAAAACTGGATACCACTGGTGAACAGGTTGGAGATGCAGGCCCGATCCTTGACATTATGGCTGTGATGTTGGAGAACATCTCGAATGTTACTGTTATAGCCAGAACTACGATTTCCACTGTTTATCGTACAGCTCAAATTGTTGCCTCATTACCAAATTTGTCATATCAAAACAAGGCAAAGCCAAATTCATGGTCTATTTGAATATTTTAGATTATTTGAGTACCTTCATTTCTGTATCTTATCTAATATACTTCGCTTCTTTCTTTCAGTCATTCCCTGAAACTTTATTTCACCAGTTACTTCCAGCTATGGTCCATCCTGACCATGAAACACGAGTTGGAGCTCACCGCATCTTTTCTGTTGTTCTTGTGCCATCTTCAGTTTCGCCTCGTCCATCCTCAACTAATCCTGGGTCAAATAAAGGCTCTGATCTTTCACGGACTCTATCAAGAACTGTCTCTGTCTTTTCTTCTTCAGCTGCTCTTTTTGACAAGCTAAGAAGGGATAAAACTTCCACCAGGGAAAATGTCTGTCAAGAAAACAAAAATAATGTCCTTGAAGGTGAACAAATCAATAATGGGATCCTTGCTAGATTGAAGTCATCTACAAGTCGAGTACACAGCATGAAAAATCCTAATGTACCCTCAACATCAGATGAGAATCCCGTGAACATCTTAAATAAGGAAACTGTAAGTTTTGACATTGTCAACTTAGTATTTTATAAATTGTAGTTGTCCATTTGGGTCAAATTTCAAGTGTAACCACTTAAATTTAGTGGGTTGCATCTGTTACAATTTTCTTCCTTACCTACGCATTATAGGATGATCCTCATAATGTGATCCAAACTATGCACAAAGAATTCAGCATGATCCTCACTGCTTATGCAGAAGACATCCAATTATGTATTTTTCTTCTAAAATAAGCTAGTGTTCAATTCATCAATATGGCTTTAGAAAGGAGCACAAGAGTTTGCTTGGAGATACTTAAAATACTGTATTCTGGACAGGCAGGGACTTAATCATGAGATGCATCTTATGCAAGAGCTGGCCTTAGCTTTATACATGTATATTATGGCTGATACAAAAAGTGGTTTTCAGATGTAGGAATTACTGTCCCTACTCAATGTATAATCACTAGCTTTGATACCAAAAACAATCAACTCTACAATTGGTTATTAAAATTGTCTTAGCTTAGTCCAGCATTAATTTGTATCTGAATCTTCTGTGTTGGTTGAAACTCAGGAGGTTGGTTCTTTAAGGTTGAGTAGCCGCCAGATCTCTCTCTTGCTTTCATCGATTTGGACACAGTCCATTTCTCCTGCAAATACACCCCAAAACTATGAAGCAATTGCTCATACATATAGCCTGGTATTGCTATTCTCTCGAACCAAGGTAATTTCTTAATGTATTGATAGTAGGATTTGAATTTGCACCAGTGATAATAACAGTTTCAAGCTATAGCAATTGCCTATTGTAGTTTGATATCTCTATTTGTGTCTTCCAGCGATGTTTAAGCTTGTCATTTCTCTAACCGCATATGAAAAAAATTCTTAAAGCAGGTTTATTTTTATTGCAAAGTATTTTACTGTCCTTGAGATAAACTCTAACTACTACTGCATACCACAATTTTCTCATGGACTTTAATTTAGAAGATACAGCATCCACAAAATTTAATCATTGATAGGCTTTGTGAGAAGTGAAGTGATGCAAATTTAGGTTTCCTAAGACTTAAATTGTTTTCACCAATTATGTGTCACACTGATCATGAATGGTTGTGAATTTCTGTTGTTTATCTCTACAAAGGCTCTATCTTCTCTTTTACCCCTCTTTTTTTTATGGTTAGTTTCTTAGTTCTATTACATTTTATCTTGTTCCACAGAATTCTAGTGATGAGGCTTTGATTAGAAGTTTTCAGCTTGCATTTTCCTTGAGAAACATTGCTCTTAAGCAAGAAGGTAAGTTCCCAGAGTTATTGTTTTGTGGAATGTTGTTTTGTGTTATTGAACCTAGTTGAGTTTCTATCAAAACTAGAAGATGACATACCTTGTGTATTATCTATATCCAAGATCAACAAAGTTGCATATATCAGATCAGTGAAGTGAAAATAAGTAGACTAAGATTAAACTTTTGAATTTAAAAATGAATCTCCTAGATAATATGATTGGCTTGTGGTTGAGATAATGACATAGTAAAGCATTTTTAGTTTTTGTAGTATTTTAATGATGAAGGGTATTTGTGGAAATAATTGTGATGGACTAAGCACAACAAAGGTTGATAGGTTCTTAGGAGCATGGATGGAGCTTTCACGAATCTGAATTGTTTTTCACAAATATTTTTGGTAGGTCATTCAGGAAAATCTTTAGCCTATGTATTCCATCCATATAATTAAAAGAAAAATTGAGCTGTTTCTTAACTTACAGATTTGATTACTGCGGAGGTGGATGAATTTTATCAGTGCATACAGGGTGAATACTGAGTCCCATGATGTTTTGCTGAAAGTAAATGCTGCAGCTTCAGTTTTAAAATTTTGTGTAATTAGAATACAGTCCTCTTGAATAAGTGGTTGGGGTTCAATTGAATTCAATCTTGTTCAGTTTTTCCTGCTATTTTCCAACCATTTTCATGCTAATAAGCATGTCAAGTAGCATGAACATGTTAAAAATTTGTGTTCATTGGGCATCATCTCTTTAATTGAAGCCTCAATCTTGCTGTTATTGCAGAGTCACTCTCACCATCACGCCGCAGGTCCCTCTTTACTCTGGCAACTTCGATGATTCTTTTTTCATCAAAAGCTTTCAATATTATTCCGCTTATTTATTGTACCAAGGTGGTGCTTACAGAAAAAATGGTATGTGTGTCATTGCTGATTAAGTTGCACTTGCATTGGTTCACCTTGAACACATCCGTTCAGCGTCTGCTTGAAGCTTTATATTTAAATGTGGATTATGCTTTCTACTGTCACAAACAAATGACTTTTTCTGGTTGCTTTCACGTGCTTTGTGACATATAACCACGAACTTTATGTTTTTGACGCAATCTCATGCTTGTATCAGGTTGATCCATATTTGCGCTTAGTTGAAGACCGCAAGTTAGAGGCTGTGACTACAGATTCTGGCCACCCCACAATTGTTTATGGATCTAAGGACGATGATAGTTCAGCTTTAAAATCCCTTTCAGAGATAGATGTTACTGGGAACCAAAGCAGGGAATTCTTTGCTGCTGAGATTGCTAAGAGCTTGGCAAATTTGGCAAATGTAAAGCATTTATCTGATTTATTCAAGTATTTTTGGCTGTCATTTAGTGCTTTTACTGTAAATTTATCACTGTGTGATCACTATGCATTAAACAGTGACTTGTTCTCTACAGTCTGAAGTATCTGCTAAACGGGAGAAGCTCCTCGACGAATTCTTACCTGATGATGTGTGTCCTTTGGGAGCCCAGTTGTTTATGGATACTCCAAATCAAATAGATCAAGTTGATTCCAAAGATAACTCTCTTGTGGAGGTAAATGCCTTTCACTACTTTTCTTTTCTATTAATACTTGGGACTTGAATTCTCAGAAAAAAAATAAAATTGGTGCTTGCATCATCTTGTTTTTGTTTCGCAGGGCACTCCACTTTTTACAGTAGATGATGTTTTTCTAGATTCATTGGAAGGTCAAACCACTCAGACCACAGAAATTGTCTTCCAAGCCACCAACCTGTTGAGCGTCAATCAACTTCTAGAATCAGTATGTTACCTATATCATGCTCTCTAGTTAAGAGCTATTTGCTTTTAGAAGTGCAAAGCAGGCTTTTGTTGATGCTATAACTAAAAATTCACAATGCGGGTTGGTTTCCCATTACAAGTTATTTATATTGTTCAGTCTTCTCTGCTCTTGAGGCCTTACTTTTCATGGCCCTAATGGTTTGGGTTTGGGACTGTCTTCGAGCTAACACATTGAAATCTTGCAATTATGCGGAAAAAGGAAAAAATAGTAAAAAGCACAATCACAGATAGATGATTTATGTGTGCAGGTCTTAGAGACGACACACCAAGTTGGACGATTGTCTGTAACTGCACCTGATGTGTCTTATAAGGAAATGGCTCACCATTGCGAAACACTTCAGATGGGAAAGCAACAGAAGATGTCTCATGTGATGAGTGTCCAATTGAGACAGGAGAGTTTGATGAATGTCCCCTTTCAGAAATATGATGACAAGGCGAGGAAGGTAATATCTTATTCTTGTGCTGATTTTGGGCTCAGATGGTTGTGTTTTCTTCATGAAATTTCAACCTGGACATACGCGCATGACATACTAGTTCTGCATTTATTTTCACTTACCATCCATGTGCATGTGATTTTATGATTATACTACATTACATTTCATTACATTCTATGAAGCGTAGCCTTGACAGTTTTCAATGCGTTGGCATGCTGAATTAATCAGCATGAGAAAATCCCTCACCTTTGCTAACTGAAAAATATGCAGGCTACCAATCCTTTCCTTGACCAAAATCTTATTGCAAGCCCACAAATACTGCCAATTGGCACTGTTCAAATGCAGTGTGCGACAGAGTATCAACATCAGCCTAACATCTTCAGGCTACCAGCATCAAGCCCCTTTGATAACTTCCTAAAAGCTGCTGGCTGTTGATCGTAAAGAAGTAAGAGAAGTACATTCTTCTGGTTAGTCAAGAATCAAGTGATCAATCAGCTCAAAGCTCAAAGGCCATACAGCTACAAGAATTTATTGGTTGATGTTGGTCACAACGTATATATCTCATATTCTATTAGTGTTACAAGAAGTCAGTGATGTGAACAAGATTGGTTGATGTTGGTTACTTTCGTCACATTCAATTCTTTCATTCTTTACCTTTCTTGTTTCTATAATCTCAATATTTTTGGCAGTGACTGCAAGAGGAAGGTGCCTTACCATTTGCTTCTTGCCCAGTGGTCCTGCAAGAGTGCTTGGATTCCGCTTGGAGTTTTAAAGAATGTAATATGTTTTAAATGTCCATCGTTGAATGATGATGAATGTGCATGAAAATTCTCTGCTTGATCATGTGTACTATTTTGAGATATCAAGCCTATTTAATGAAATCAACCTCACTTGTTCTTCCTCCATGTAATCATAGTAAGAGATACCGAAAACTATGCACTGTCTCCTAGTCCAATCCCTCTAGCATGGTTAGCCATGCATAGTTGGCTTCTGTTGCTGCACAAGTGACACTCCTGAAAACCAAACCGTTCAACTAGGTCGGCTCGCATTACGCTATGGATTGGATTTTTTTTTTATGGATTTTTTTTATGGTTATATTTTTTAAAAAGTAAAATAAATTTGATAATAGGATGAAAATAAAAAAAATAAGGTAACAAAAACAATAAAAAATTAAAAAAATTATAATTTAACTATTCCAATTCACCACTGGGAAAATGAATTTATGTGTATAGTAATAAATGTACAATAAAAGTGGAAGCCTTTTAGTTTCTTTTAATTTTATTCTCTTTGCACTTCTGGTTTCTCACTTCTGAAAACTAATATCAAACATGATGAGAAATTGAAAGTATTTTCAGAGTCGTAGGAGGGCTCCATTCCTCATGTAAAATCAGTTATTTAATCTAATTACTTGTTGGATTGATTCAGTAAACTCCTTTTGTTCTGTACTTATCCGAGCTATGTATTATTTTAAATTATTTTAGATATTGAAACAATTAAATTTAGATCGTCTAACATGTTAATTCATAATTTAATTAACCAAATCAATTTAAGAAGGTTTTTAATTTTTTTTTATCTAAAACAAAATTGTTTTATCTTTTTATTTTTTATTCAAAATCAGATCCGGTAATCTGTGCCTTAAATTAGATCAAATCTTAAGCCAAGCGCAGATTCTATTTTCATGTGAGTGAGAAAATAATGCATTGAAAATATTTAATAATTTATCCTCTAGTCCCGTTTATTTGCTGGAAAGTAATTTTTTTTTTAATGTAAATTTTGGGAAAGTGAATTCTAGAAAAGTAAATTATTTTCCGATGTTTGGTAATGTAATGAAAAATAAGTTGGAAAACACTTTTCCAGTGTTGAGTTATGTCATGGAAAATGAGCTGGAAAATAATTTATTACTGTTTTATTTTTTTCAAGTTTATTAAAATAATAAGGAACAAATCTTACAAATTAAAAAGTTGAATGAGAGTGAAATTGAAAAAAAAATATAATTTCATAAATTATCTCAAATAAAATAAATAATAATAATAATAATAATAGAGATAAAATTTAAAAAATAAAAAAATTGAAAGATGAAGAAATTAAAATAATAATAATTAATATTTTATAAATTATTTCAAATAAAATAAGTAACAATCAAAAGAATGAGAACCATATTTGATAGATAAAATATTTCAATTAAAAAATGATAAGGGAAAAGCAAATAACAATTATAAAAATGAGGACCAAATTTAATATAAAAATTAAATTCTAAGGGATGAAATTGAAAAACAAATATTCAAAACAAAATATATATACCAATCAAAAGTTTGAAGACCAAATTTGATATAATCAGTAAATAATATGACATTTCTAAATTTTTTATAATTTCTGGAAAGTATTTTCTGGAAAACAAACACAGCATAAAAATAGAAAAAAAGAACATTATTATTTCTTATATTCATCTTATTGGTTAATTTTAAACTATGAGATTTAAAATAATTATGCATTCTATAAGCATGGGTTAAGAAATTTTTTTCATAAAGTTTCAAACTTGAACTATCAACTTTCAAGCATTCTTATAAAAAATTAATTTTTTTATAAATTTTATAGTCTTGTGATTATTTTTTATTTGATGAGAAAATTAATTTAATTAGAGATATAGAAAACCCTAGCATCGTCTTAGCCCAATAAGCAAAGAAACAGAAAATCTGGACCAAACAAGTTCAGCCCAACACGGAAAGGGATAAAAACAAACAAAAACAGGCAACCCCCGTTGTGCCTTGTAAGAAGCTTCAAGCAGACCGCAGGAGGACCCAGATCGCCTTAGCTGATTCGTCACCATCGGTGAGCTCCTCAATCTGTTTGGTAACCACAGACAGTGTATCAGAGACTTTGGATAATCTTTTAACGTTTGATTTTTGGTTCATTTGGGTTTCGTTTTGTTGAATTTGATTTTTAATAGATTTCACGAAGTGGGTCGCATCTAAAATTTGAATCTAATTGGTGCAGAACGGAGAGGAATTACTGTATGAAATCTTGAATTGGGTCGTTTTTTTTATTGATTTGGGTTCTGGGTTCATGAGAAATGTATAAAAATAATGATTTAGAAGGATACGGGTTTGTGGGGTTTTACTAGGAGATAGAAGGTTTGCTATGTACGAATCTGTTCATGTTCATGTTGTTTTCTGCTTTGAAAAGATTAATGAATGGCGTGGGCGTGTTGACTGGTGAATGTTTTGGTATGTAAATGCTGTAAGGGAATAAGAGAGGGTTTGTAGTTTGCAAAATGGTAGGATAATGTTTTTTGCTGATATTACTGTGGCAGTGGAAATAGGAAGTCTATGCCGTTCAAGCTTTAGTGTGTTGTAGGACATTGTTTATGATAATGGTGTTTTTCTGTTGTGGACATACAGGGGATTGGTTGTCTCTTATGTCAGAAAACTAGATTGAAAATGAGGAATTATAAAACTAGCTAATGCTTTTGGATTCATTTCTGTCATTTTTTTAATTGATTAATGTTATCATGTCCTGTGTGGTGTGCTTTTTCCTCTCTTTTTTCCCTCGTTCCCAATAATCTGTATGTTCAAACAAAAACCTAACTCAACCTTCTACCGTTTTATCACTCAATTTGAAGTATTAGGATGCTTTTCCATTTATCAGATGCGGTGTGCATATCAATCTAGTTCATATGGGAGTTCTTCATGGTGTTTTGACCAATTTATAGCTAAGAATCTGGTAAATGTGAATGATAGGTATTTTTGTTCATGTGATGATGCTATTTTATATGATGTATTTTTATTTTATTCCCTTGGCATAACATGAACCCATAGGATGCTGTTACAGACCGCTGCAATATTTTTATGTGGACCTCATGTGGTCTGTGTCCTCGGCTTCGTTTCCTTGACTTTACTGCTACATTATCCTTTCTTTTAGAGAGGTTTTTTTCCTTAGGGTTTTGTTGTTGTTGTTGTATAGGTTTGGTGGCATGGTAAGCTTCTTTCTTTGTTTGATCTGACTTTCTTTTGTGCATAATTGCAACATGTCTTTTGGATATTTTTTTCCCAAAAAAAGTCTCTTAGATAGGTTGGCTACAGCTATTCATGGGAACAGAGGAATGTAGGTCTTACTCCCGTGACATGTTTGACCCATTTATAGATGGTCATCTGGATGAGTGATGCTCCTTATAGATCCTTTTGATCGTCAAGATTACCTGCAGTGATATGGGATTAGTCGTAGTTTTGTTTTCCAGTTAGAGCTGCGTTTGGCACAATCTGATATGGAGATGCATTTCTTTTTTATGCTACCATGTGCTACAATTTTGTGTTATTAATCAGATCTTTGTGCGCTGAAAAGTACGAGTCTAGTTTTTTTGAAGCAAGCTCTTAATTGCCAATTCGCACCCATGTTTTTTTGTTTATTTTTTATGGCTACATGCTTCTTCTGTTTACAAAATCATGGACTGGACAGGCTTGTTCTACGGGACCAACTTTGTTTTCTAGCAAACATTTTCTTGGGATGCTTATGCGTGTTGACATTTTAACAAGGATATTAAAACTTTACTGAAAAAAAAAAAGATGTAAATTTATCAAGGACACAAACTTGCAAAATTTTCAACTTCATGAAAAAATTCACAAAAATATATCTTACTTGAAAATTCTGCTTCTATTCAAATGAGGCTGTGCCTCTGCTTGCAAATTCTGCTTCTATTCTAATTCCCCAATTTTAGCCTGGCAATCTCTTATGGTTATTCTCACTATAGAAGCACATTATGAATAAATACCTCTGATATTAATATCTTTACTAGTTCATTTGTGCAGTTTCTGCTAGAAAGTCTTCCATTCTTTGTGCAGCCTGGGTGCTTCTTTATAAACTCACATTTCTGAATTACCTGAATTTTAGTGGCTGAATTTTTTTCGTAAAATATGTCCCAGGCTCTCATGACTGAAGTAATGGAATGTAAGGTATCTATTTAGGTGCTAATACTTCCCTGTCATGTGAATGTTTTTTTTTTTCCTTTACAGTTTAAACATGTCAACCAAGTACATAGTATCTGCTCTCGTGGGATCATTTGCAATAGCATATGTTTGTGACTATGTTATTTCTGACAAGAAGATATTTGGAGGTAAATTTTAGCTGGCTTGAAGATTTAGTTATTTTCTGTTGCCATGATTTAAGGTCACTTTTTTTGAATCCAGGCACCACACCCAGAACAGTCTCAAACAAGGAATGGTGGGAGGAGACTGACAAGAAATTTCAAGCATGGCCTCGTACCGGAGGGCCACCAGTGGTGATGAATCCAATCACTCGCCAGAATTTCATTGTTAAGTCCCAAGATTCTTGAATCCAATTTTAGCTTGTGATATGTCAGTTTCAGTTCGCTGGTGTGTTATTTTTGTCATCGATAATGTTGAGTGAGGTTCGAATGCTTGGACACAGCCTCGTTTAGCTTTGATGGCAATGGCCCTTGTGCCCTTTTGTTTTTATTTGTTTTCTGGATATGGGATTGGCCAGCAATGCTGTCATGGTTAAATCTAAATAAAAGTCAAGTGACAGAATTCAGAGAATTTCATCATTTCTATTCCTTTCTTGGTTTGTATGTGATTCCAGGAAGGTGACTGGGGCAATTATCAAAGATAGTGCGTGCCTTGAGATTCATGATCGTGCACTTGAGGGAAATATCTCTGCCGCCCCGCCTCACCTTCTTTTGTGATTGTTTCTGGTTACTGTTAAGTTTGGCCTGCATGCCTTAGGTTAGTGCCTGTTTGGCAACGTTTCACTGGTAAAAACACAAAAAATGATGTTTTAGCCGTGGTGCCATCTACACTCTACAGTGCACCGCATTGTCAAACAATGTCTTGTAGATATATTTTAATTGGTGGTAAAGGAAATCTTATGCCATTCTTACTCTACAAAGAATAATAATAAATAAAATTATGTGAAACTTTTACAAGGAAGAAGAAACTTATTTTGTCTGGGATTGGGTTCGCTTTATGC
>Ga0325405_1001915_pt1 | contig 21409 bp, 11 predicted proteins | sample PopdelMetagenome_21_FD_205663 | JGI IMG/M metagenome (GOLD analysis project Ga0325405, IMG submission 205663) | Populus deltoides microbial communities from Bellville, Georgia, United States - Xylem-Control-R2 | ecosystem: Host-associated > Plants > Phyllosphere > Stem > Wood/Secondary xylem...
TTTTATATATATTTTTTATTTTTTATATGGATTCTATAAAAAAATCACACCACACTTTCAAGTGTTAAGGATTTATTTAAGAGTGGTAAAAGTTATTTTTTGAAGTTTTTTTTATTTGAAAATGATATATTTTTTTTATTTTTTAAAATTTATTTTTCATATTAATAAATCAAAATAATTCAAAAATAAAATAAAAAAATAAATCTGAAGCTAAAAGAAAAAATTTTAAAATCTTTTTAAAACATGATTTAACTACAAGTTCCAGAATCTCTTTGCACTTAGGTTTAATAGCTTACTTTGTTGCATGTTTGAAGATACTTGAATCTTAAGCAGTGGTTGGTGGTGAGGGTTGCATTGCCACCCAACCGTAGGATCCCCTGAACTTAAATATGCCAGGATGTTCATTCCGCCTTTTTGAGTTTTATTTTATGATAACTAAGGCAAGTGTCACTGGAAAATGGTGGTTGTGAATATGTGGTCGGTCACACTAAACACGGATTAGCGGGCATGTGGTCACCTTTGAGAATGATCTTATTCCTTTGCACTGATTAGTGGGACTTCATGTGGCCACGCGGTGTGCAAGGTATTTGAAATACATGTAAATATTTGCAATATTTCACCCGATCCAATCCGTTTCTTAGCAGGTTCATGGATACAACAAACATGGATGGATGGGTTGAAAACTATTAAAAACAGATATTTCAGTCGGGTTTCATGCCCACAAATTTAAAACCTGTTAAACGAGACCTCGTATATATTTATCCTAGGCACCATACTAAAATAACCCTAACCATACGAGAAATTTCCTTAGCACAACCCTAACCATACCCTAGCACAATTTCCATTATAAATACTAGACAAATGAAAACCTAGTTCCCACATCGCTTTCACTCATCAGATGTCTGAAGTCAAATCTTAATTCGAATGCTGGTGCTCCAGTTTTGGTGCTCTGGTAGGGGCACATTTATTTTATCTTCCCTTTTTGAGCTATCAAATCCTTCCACAAATTAAGCACTCGGTCATTTTTAATGTGTTGTTGAATGATATATCGCCTATGTTTCCAAATTCAGGAAGTCAAATATACATACGACCTGGTATTTTTGTAGCTTTCCAAGTATTTGGGTTAGTATTTGTTGTTCTGTAGTGATTTTGAAGGCGACTCCTTTGTTCAATCTTTTCCATCTTGATTTTTTTGTTAATTGGGTGGTGGATATTTTGAGGTGGCAATTATCAAGATATTGAACAGCTATTAGATTTTTCTGCTTGTAATCATCCCACGTTTGTCACTTAGATTTTCAACTCAAAGCCTGCTGCAGGGTGTTCATTTTGTTCTCCCTATAATTGTTGTCTTGTTTATTTTCTATTTTCTATATTAGAAAATATATTCTTGAATCGGCTGTATAATATATAATTATTAAATTTGGTCAAATCTAACAGCTTGAATTGATATTTTTTATAGGAGGTGGGCTTAAATGGAGTTTTTTTTTTCAAAGTATTTTGCAAGTTAATTGGATTACACTTGAAAACTTAGGTAATTAATTTATGATCCGTTTGATGAGGTCAGAAAACTCAACTAGATCAACTTAAATATATATTTTTAAATTACTTTTAAAATATCATTTTAATTTTTATTAAATTGTCTAAACAAAAATGTCTAAGATTTTTTAGACATTTTTTTGGGTTCGTTCGGGTTCATAAATCAGCAAACATGTTATGACGGTTTGAATATAAATTTTGGTTATAACCGACCTGGTCCATGCACGCCCCTACCTTTCGCCCTCTAGAAATTGTGCATATCCCACTGGTTTACGAAGGTGCACTATGTTTTTCTTATAGCAGTGAGCTTTTTCTACAAGCTTGTAGGCGGTGTCATATTGTTTGTGGAGGGGGACAGAGCATGGGAACTCGTTAAGGTTATTTTGCTAATAAAATTGCTTTTGCTGATCAAAGAACATTAACCTGGTAAATGGATAAAGTGATTTTCCAATGATAATGACGGGTTCTTGGAAAACTAGAAAGGAACAAAAGTTGCTACTACGAAACAGATTGCTTTGGAGGCCCACCTGCTATAATAAATTGACGGTGACTCAGATAAGATTGTGAAGGACAAAGACAGTCGCTGTTAAAAAAAAAAAAAAAAAGATCAAAAGAAAAACAAGATAAAGATGTTCAGTTAATTGATTATATTTCCATTTTGGTAACGGTGAAATATATTACAGGTATCCTTATAATAAGGCCCCCACTTCAAATACAAACCCAATTACCAAACAAAGCCCATACGTGTCCAAGATACAGGAGTTGACAAGCTCCAAATCAACTAGCCCTGTCAGTTCCCACCACTCGGCACCAACGCAAATCGAACTTCAAAATGGTAGCTACAAACCTGCAAGCTCACTACCCAATCACCCCAGCTCTGGAAGCTGAGCCTTCTTCTTGCCAGTTTACCAACCTTTACGTTGAAAAGACAAGTTTAGTAGATATTAGTTAGGTTGCTTCCCCTACATTGTGGATTTTTTTTTATAAAAATATTAAAAAAATTTAAAATCTAAAAATATTGCATCTGTTTGGAAAACTCAAGAGTTTTGAGCTTAGCATTGCAGCTACACCTAAGGCTCTTGGACTTGGAGTTGCAGCCAGACTGAAAAGCATTGAGTGTGGTTGAAACATCAGGCTCAAGAACCTTGGGTTTAATTGCAACAACAAACCCAAGAGCGTTGGGTCTTGCTGTAACGCCAGACGCAATAGTAATATTTCTAATATTATTAAACTTGTCTGACACAAGTTTTTATAGTTTTTAATCATTTCAAATCAAATTTATGATTTTTCTTTAATAGTAATAATATTTTATTTTAAATTTATTAATGATAATAATAGTAATTTTAAATTTTACCTTTAAATCACATCTATGGTTGTTTTTCAATATTAATATTTTTTTTTCAAATTTATTAATTATTATATTAATAATAATATTTATAATACAAATAATAATATTAAACTTGCCAGACCCAATAGTAATATTTCTAATATTATTAAACTTGTCTGACATAAGTTCTTATAGTTTTTAATCATTTCAAATCAAATTTATGATTTTTTTCGATAGTAATAATATTTAATTTTAAATTTATTAATGATAATAATAGTAATTTTGAATTTTACCTTTAAATCACATCTATGGTTGTTTTTCAATATTAATATTTTTTTTTCAAATTTATTAATTATTATATTAATAATAATATTTATAATACAAATAATAATATTAAACTTGCCTGACCCAAGTTTAAGTGGGTCTAGCTGCAACATCAGGTCCAAGAGTTTTGGACTCTTCTTAAATGCCAGACTTAAGAGCCTTGGGTCCAGTCACCGGATCCCAAAGTCTTGGGCTAGGAGGGGCTGCAAGACCCAAGTGACTTGGGTCTGCACCCCTGCCACACCCAATCAACTTGGGTCAGAAGCCCTTTCAAACCCTAAGTTTCTTCAGTCTGGAAGGAGATGCTAGACCCAAGTTAATAACAACAATGATAATTGATTTTACTCTTCAAATCAAATCTATTTTTTCGATAATAATAATATTTATTTCAAATTTAATAACATTAATGAATTTAATAATATTAATAATATTTAACTTATTTGGTCCAAGTTCTTATAGTTTTTAATCTCTTCAAATAAAATTTATAGTTTTTAATTGATACTAATAATATGTTTTTTCAAATTTAGTAATAATAATGATAATAATTTTTAATTTTACTCTTCAAATCAAATCTATAATAAATTTTCAAATTTAATAATTTTTTTTAAATTTAATAAATTAACTTGTTTATTAAACATTAACTTTTTAGGCTTTTCTCACCATTAATTTTCTATCTTAAACATGGGAGGATCTCCAACCTCTTTAAGAGACTTGTTTTGCAGGAGCTTCAGCCCACCATTCTTTATTTTAGTTGTGAAAAAAGACCCACATCTTTGTAGAAGTTTCTTGATTTTATTAGAATGAATTGAAGTTTTATTCAATATCAAACTTTAATGACTATAATATAGATGTTTGAAACTATAAGACAATTAACATTCAAATTCATAAAAAAATATGAGGATGGGAAAGTAAGTTACCTTACATATTATAAGCTCAGATTATGTTATATGTTCAAAGTTATGTTAATTTGAATGTAGTAAAATGTTAATAACAAAAACATAGAAATAGTAAAAAATTTAAGTTTTTTTTTTTCAAGGGGAACTGTTTGATATCATTTTGTTTTATGTTTTTCTTTCAAAAAAACATTTAAGAACTTTTTTGGTTGAACTTTTTTCTTGAAAGAAAAATGAACTTTCTAATCATATACTTTAGGTTATTAACATATGTTTGGTAGTAAATCTCTATCTCTTACTCAAGCTTAGTTCAACCCTTAAACATTTCAATCCCAAGCTCAATCAGACCCCTATATTTTTAAGACCCAATTCTAGCTCTATGCTTTGTTAGGTTTCTCAAAACTATCACATTAGAAATGATAATTTTAATTTTTTTTTAGAGTCCCAAGGATCTTGTTAAACAATTTAAGATTGTTTAGAGTTTATCTGAAAATACCTTAAAATTAGATATTATTTTTGAGGTTTGATCATCTTTTTTAAGGTTGAGTTGTTGCAAATCACAAACTATCCAAATTTCCAACTGCGACCAATAATCCACACAAATCACTAGTGAGAAATCTCTTAAAACCCTTTTAAAAGAGAGGAATCACTGTGTCTTTGAGTATTATCTCTCTCTTTTTTTTTAATGTTCTTAGGTGTTTCTTGGTACCATATGTTCTATAACATACTTCACTCTCTAAAAATATAAGTCATAATATTCTATTTAGCATCTTATTATTAACAACCCTATAAATGATAAAATCTCACTTTGTTCTCAAAAAAATATTATATATATTATTTCATGACAATTTTAGAAATTTATTCAATTAAGTCTTTATTTTATTTTTCTAGGTCTATAATTGTAATTCCATGTATTAATTATTTTATAGTCTTCAATTTCAAAAACTTATTTACAATTAAGTTACACTTGATTAATCATCCAAATTTAATTTTTGACCAATTGTTCTTATGTGTGAGAGCCATTAGGTCCCTAATAAGTTGATTTAAACATAAATCATAATCTTAAATAAAATAGGATTAAATAAATTAAATAATTTAATTTATTATTAACTCAATAAAATGATTGATTTATATTTAAAGATCAAGTGCAATGTCTAGCAATGTGATACGATCACCTAAAAATCAAAAAGGTCATACATGGTTTGACTTAATATTTTAATGATCATTTTCTTAGTGTAATTATTATTCTTTATTAAGAATGTTCTAATTTAAACATTTTAGTATTGGGTATGTCTCCTCCGTCAAATCATGTTTTTTCTTAACCCTATAGTCACTGATCTTTTGAATATGATTTGAATATCTTTTCATATCTCATTCCTCCTTATACAAGGATTTCATAATCAATAATATTCAAGAATATATGGAATATTTTTTCTAATTCTCCTATGATGATGAATCTTCTCTTGATCACTTAAATACCTTCGTATAGTTCATAATATACCCAATATCTACATATTAATTAACCTTGATTAGGACAACATATAGTCAAGATCAAATCATAACATTTTCTATATAAGATAACCTAGTGATATCAAGTCTAAGGATTATTTGTATAATTATCATGTGAGCCTTTTCATAGAAACAAGAGATGTCTCACTATAAAATTCTTATATGGGTTAGTTTACATGTCATCTTTCAAACACCTATATATTAGTTATAGGAATCCCTTACATCTCAACTTATGATAACAACTGTTTTTTTTTTATAAAGAAAAGAAACAAAATATGCACAATCTCAACAAATTCAATTAATATCTAGTCTTAATGGAGTATCGACCATGAACATTTAGAAACAATGCTTTAATGCAATAAGAATCTTATAATTATAACAACTTTATAATTTTCTTTTCATTTTTTTTCTTGAGGAATTGATCTTTATTCTAGAATAATTAATCAAACATAAATGAATATTAAAGATAAATAATGCTTTTGTTAATAATAAATATGTTTTGCATGAATAAAGTTAGTGCCACATGTAACTAACTGATTGACTCTAAAGCATATACAATAATAATCTTCTACTTGTACTAAAGCTAATCATTCATATATCTAATACCATATCGTTTTATATGATGATCATGTTTATACTGAGTTAGTATAGTTGGTACTTGCTCTATTTTTACATCTTTCCTTTTTATGATTTATTTAATCAAGTAGAATTATCTAAGTACATGTTTGGATCATTAATAAGACCTTAATTTTTTTGCTTGTGCAATGGCTCTATTATTATCATTGTACAAAACTACGATATCAATAATGCTAAGAACCATATCTAGTTTAGTGATGAACTTTTTGATCCAACAATCCTTTTTGTCACCTCAACTTCAATTGTAGAACCTGTTACGGTCTCTTGTTTAGAACTCTTCTAACTCATAGTACCACCATTTAAACTAGAAACATATCTTGACTGAGATTTGCTATTATCAATGCTTGATTGAAAATTGGCATCTGAAGAACCATAAATTGCTAGTTCATCTCCTCCATAAACTATAAAAACATTCTTAGTTCTTTTTAAGTACGTAAAAATATTTTTAACTGTCTTCCAATGAATTTACCTGGAATAGATTGGTAACTACTCATTATGCTTAATGCATAAGATACATATGGTCTTATACATAACTTTACATATATGATAGATATAATAGCTAAAGCATAGGATATCCTTTCTATCACATCTCTATCAATTGGTGTTTTAGGGTACCTATCCTTGAAGAAAAGTATTCTTAATGAAATATATAAGTATCATCTCTTAGATTATTCCATGCTAAATTGTTTTAGCATCTTTTCTATATAATGGACTGGGAAAATCCAAACAACTATTCATATCTATCTATATAAATTTGTATTTCCACTATATAGGTTGCTTCTCTAATGTCTATTTATATAAATCTTTATTTTCATTGATGTGAACCTCATGATCACGTGGTTACACAACCCACAATTAAGATTGAGATTTGATCCTGTAAAGCCGAAATAGGTTTGATAGGAGTGTGACACAATGAAAACCTACCCCAAGGCACCAACACTATTGGAATGAGAAGAATGACTCCACAAAGCCAGTTAATCTTCGATAAGTCAGATTCAGTTCGTTTAAGAACTGAAGAATGCAAGAATCACTCTTATACGTTAAAACTGAAAAATTCAGAAGTAATATTCATCAATGACTATCAAAATTTTGGTTACATGAGTTTAAATAGTTTTTGAAAAATTAACCCTAATGGATCTACCTTAGTGGACTGATTTGGTCCACTTACTAAAAAATTGACCCAAAAACCCTAAACTGAAAGCCCATAATGTGATCCAAACAAGCCTTGGATCCTAGCTGAAAAAAGGTATCAATTAAGCCCAAACATGAAAAAAATAATAAAAATAACTAATTTGTTATTAAATACCACCAGCTCTTCTTTCCTTGTGTAGCTAGGATGAATAAACCGAAACATTAATGAATCCTTGCCACACTTGGAGATTATATTGCAACTCATTAAAGATCCTTGTGGAACTAGGAAATTTTCAAAACAAGCTGCCACATCCTTGTAGGAAAATGATCCTTGCCAAATAGGAAGTCCACAAGTCAAAATGAAGTAAATAACAAAAGTTGTATAGCCTATTTTGACCTATATTGCAAGTCCTTTTTGATTACCGATTCACCTGAAACTTTACCCTAACATAGACCAATACCTCTGGAATCTTCTGGTAAAGTTTCAACTCGATGCAACGGTTGGATTTGAAGTTATGCTTAATAACATAAAACTGGACAGTAGAAAAGTTTACACCAAAATCCAAATTTAACCTTGCTTGGGTTGTATCACAAGGCTGAAACATATCATCCACCATTTATAATTCTTTTTCAATTTCATCCCTCTCTAAAATTTTTATCTTTCAGATTTGATCTCTATTCTTTTGATTGCTATTTGTTTTATTTGAGATAAAGTTTTAGGTTGAGTTTTTTTTACAATTCATTCTTTTGTTTTTTTTAATCAAATTTTATCTCCATTCTTTTGATTGTTATTTTTTTTTTAGTTTGACAAATTTCTTGAATTGATATTTTTTTTTCTATTTCAATTGGTTGAGAAATGAGCTTCTTGATTAATCTTGGGTTTAGGATTTTACGGGTTGCGAGTCTTAGAGATTAACTAAGGTTTAAGAGGTTCGCTGTGGTTTTTTATTTATTTTTAAGCTCATGTTTTTTTTTTAGTTTCATCCTTCAATATTTAGTCAATTAAAGATTGGACTATGCTAATTTTATTTATTTTTGTTTTATAGAATTTTTTACTAATTTTGAAAATGACTTGGGTTATCTCGATTATTTTTATTTGTTGTTCTTTGTTGAATTTACTTTGATAAATCTTTTAAATTGATTTTTTTTCAATTTTATCTTTCAATATTAAATTTGTTGAGAACTTTTTTTCCAGTTCCATCCTTTAAGGTTGGGATTTTTTGATATTATGTTTCATGATTTTCTTTAATTTCCTTTCTATTCATTTATCCTGGTCCTATCACTTATACCACGAGTTTAGAAAGTTAACATAGGTTGGCTCAGGTGTTATTTTTGTGATCTTTTTGTTTTTAATTTAATATTTTTTTTATGTGTCATCTTTTATCATTGAGTTATTTTAGAATTGAGCTTCGTAATTGTTTTTGGTTTGCCTTCTATTGGGTTATCTTATTTGCATGATATTGGTCCAGAGTTTGGTTCACTTGTCCAATTCACCAATTGTTTTTTTTTTCAATTTCATCCGTCTATGTTGGATTTTTTTGGTGTTGCACTTGGGCTTTATTTCTTTTTGCTTTACGTTGGATTATCTCAGTCTCATGACTTGGCTTGTATATTTGGTATGGTCGCTTAGGTTGACTAAAATGTTTTTTCCTTTTCCTTTTCCTTTTCTTTTTTCTTTTTTATTTTTTTTCATTTGATTAGCTACCTTCATCATCTTTTTTTATTTCGTTAACTAATTTTTTTTTTTCAGATTCCCATGATTTTGTTTTTGTGTAAATTGGTACATTTATTATCATCAACTATTTTTTTTTATCATCTGATTAAATTATACCAGTTTTTTTTTTTGTGCCTCGAGTCATGTTTTTTTCACTTCTCTAAAATACGCTTGTGTCGCTCAAGCATCTTTTTTTAAACGATAAAAAAATGTTTCAGCCTACGGCGTAGTGTGGGCCCACAAATCTAGTGAGTGACTAGTATAATATTGATGGCATCTTGTAGTCTTCATGTGTGTTTAGTAATGTTATACATGATATTTGTACAAAAGTGTTTAATTAAAAATGCATCAAAATAATTTTTTTCCCATATTTTTTTTATTTTTTTACATCAACACATCAAAGTCATCAAAAAGCACCTAAAAAGGCGACAATTTGATGCCTTTTCAAAGAAAGTTGTTTGAAAAGGATTTTGAATAGTAAGTTAAATGGCAAAGGATATTTTTCATATTTTATAGTTTTTTATGGTATGCACAATAATTATATTCTTTTTCTATGCCTTCGATTTTAAGTATTTTTCCTTTCTAGCACAATTAGCCAAATGTTTAGGCAAAATTGCATATAGGAGAAAAAATTTAAGAAAATAGCAAAATTTAGATGTAATGTTTGTCCAACCATCTCAAGTATAGTGCGACGAGTAGAACTAACAAGATATATAATAATGAGCAAGTCCATCATCTTTGAGCTTATGAAGATCTGCAAAGACTTCTTGACCATCTCGTTGCCAGCCTAATATTCAACAAATACAATTATTCATCCATAAATAAAAACACATTTAACATCAGATATTAAACTACAAAAAGTATCAAATACTTATGGAATTTTGAATTTGTTGTCCATATGGCCTATACTCCATTTCCTCGCATAGAGGAATTGACGTCAAGTTTGGTGTGATTATTTGGCGTGTTATACCCAAATACCAGTCCATGTATTAATCTTTTGAAATAATAGGATACACCTCCCTAAATATCTCATCTTTCTATGCATCTCATTACGCTATGTAGTAGATATGATGGGTCATCTAATTATAATCATCGTGCCTACCCCGATGACTAATGGCATGTAGTGCGTCACTTGTATCTATTTTAACCAAGTTGTGTTGTCGTCAATTGAACTGTCGTATCACATGATTAGGGAAAAACAACTCAAATAGCTTAAAAAATATGATTAGGACTATTGTTGTCCATAAGTCCCTTCCTAGTTTGCAAATAGGAGAAGCAACTAATAGATAAATAGTCATCTTCCAAATAATGATTCCATTTAACCTATTCGAGCACCATCAATAATGCAATTAACTATACATATTTTTGACATGATAAATAATTAAACCAATAAGTTTAGTTATGAACTAATAATCTTCATACCTGATAATGTGGTTTTTACATAACTCGTTATGATAAAATAACAAATCATGTGTTAGATTATTTTCAAAGTACCTCCTTCCACATCACCTAACTTTTAAAACCAATAAGCTAATTAAATATGTTAAATAAAATAATTTTTAATTTAAAGAAACAATTATAATCAACATATTACATGTTTTCTAATGGGATTTATAGGTCCACTCCTAAAATCTGAACAAACATATCAAGTTTTGGACTAGTATAGGGACGCTCTAATTAAGGATGCTCTCATGACCATAGTTGTATGACCAAAAAATACAAGCAATTAGTAAGCAACTCAAACCTTATATGTTATAATAATAATAAAAAGACAATGTTCATTGTAGAACCTATAAAAGCAGCAAATATCCCATAATTTGCTTGGATCCTTACATGCTTGTAATACATAAGTGCTTGTACAAACATACAAGAATGCTTGACCCCCAACTATATCATGAAATAGAGTTAAAGTCCTCTAACAACTGTATATAGAAAAATGGAGCATGCATTCGCTAAGATCCGTGAATAGTATGTTGTCAAACATATGAAGTATATACACTCTAACATACATGTGCATCATAACATATTTTCATTACAATTATGAATACAATAAATATATATACTGTACAATTACTTCACATTAACATACCATCGCAGGATCTTTTTGTCATACTCATGAAGCAATAAAGAAAAATAATGTTCAAGCCATTTCATCTTCAAAGAGTGCCCCTTAAACATGTTATAAGGAGGACGCTCATTCAAATGTATGCTTACATAAAATGACCTTATCCTGAATCTCTACGGCAGTAACTGCTCACCCATATATAGGCAAGCTAAGTAGAATAACAATGTTCTGCAATGTAGACATCATCTCACTTACTCAAAGATGGAAGGAGTGAGTCTTATATGTCCATCGCTTAATAAGTGCTCTAAGCAATCCATGATGCAACTTAATATGTTGTAGGCAGGTAACAAAATAAAAATTTGTCTGCACAATAAGTAAGATCACAGGATCTGGAAGTTTCATTGACTTATGGAATTGACAATATATCTTACCATCATCCTTAAAAAAAAAACTTATCAACATGAATTATTTGTCGAGTGATTTTGAACTTATAATTAGCATGGTATTTGCAATATCTTATAATATATAAAAAAACTCACAATTTTAATCCACATATCCTTCAATCAATGCATATCTTGAACTGTAGAATGGAAAACTCAATAGGATTGGGAGACATATAATACGGATCTCCATCACCTTATATATGCACTCCTTGTGAACTAGATGCATTAGCACCACGAATACATAAATGGCCTTTATATACAGATGAAGTAGATCCCCATGTAACACATATATTATATTAGATCAACATAATATAATACAAAATTTAACTTTAAACATAACATCTCATTATGTAATAACAAATAACATATGCAATTGAATAAGGTGATGGAATTTCCCTCCCTTGCCTCCATCACATTATGCAATTGAGTGGACTTTTGGCAACCCCAACCAGTTTTACATCTAGAAGGGTTTGGTTTTACTCGAGAACCAGTATATTCACTACAATTTAATTTGTCAAGTAAAGGATGAAATGGAGTCTCAAATGTCTTTCTATACATCTGAACACTATAATACGGATCAATGAATTGGATAAAATCAATATGATTTTTGCACAACATGTAAGAATGTGTGAAGGCTAATGAAAACTATGTCATTTACCACATATGCATATTTCTTCAACCAACTTAACCAATCGTTGATTTTCTTTTTAGCCACCTAGTTTCTAGGTGTATATCTTAAAAGTGTCATCATCAACGTTGAACAATCATGCAGTTTGATCTCTCTAGATCTATCGATGTTTAAGTTCAATTCGAGTTGTACATGCCTCTAGTGATATTATTATTTAATATATATAATGACGAAAGTATTGTGTTGTTGAATACAACTAGAGATATGTCATTTACAAATATATATATATATATATGTGTGTGTGTGTGTGTGTGTGTGTGTGTGTGTGTGTGTGTGTGTGTGTGTGTTGTTGAATACAACTAGAGATATTTGTAAATGACATATATAATATTTGTAAATGACATATCTCTAGTTGTATTCAACAACACAATACTTCCGTCATTATAAGTGATACTATTGTTCATATTAGGAACAATAATACCATCATAATGACATAAAATAAACAAGTTGCAAGATATGTTTAGTAAAAGAAGAATATCAATTTCAATCAATTGCATGAAAACGTGCCTAATCACATCAATTAAAACTTAAATTATCTCAATTCAAACAAAAACTTAAATTACAACAATTTATCTGAAAACTCAATGCAAATCTAATTGCTATGATTTTTGACATAATAGTATGAAAACATATCTAATTGCATCAATTAAAGCTTAAATTATCTCAATTCAAGATAAATTCTCAATTATATCAATTTATCCCAAAACTAAACGCGAACCGAAATTGTTAGATTCTGACCTTCATAACATCAATTGCATGAAAGCATACCTAATTGCATCAATTAAAACTTAAACCATCTCTATTTAAGCAAAATCCCTAATAATAACAATTTATCCCAAAACTACATTCAAACCTCAAAATTCAACGCAAACCCTAATTGCTATGATTTTGACTTTCGTAATAGCAATTGCATGAAAGCATATCTAATTGCATCAATTAAAACTTAAATTATCTCAATTCAAGTAAAATCCTAGATTATAGTAATTTATCTCAAAAGTCAACGCAAACCCTAATTGTTATGATTTTCACATTCATAACATCAATAGCATGAAAACATATCTAGTTGCATCAATTCAAACTTAAATTATCTGAATTCAAGCAAAATCCCTAATTATAGTAATTTATCCCAAAACTCAACACAAACTCTAATTGCTATGATTTCAACCTTTATAATATCAATTGCATGAAAATATACATAATTGCATTAATTAAAACCTAAATTATCTTAGTTCAAACAAAGTCCCCTATTGCGATAATTTATCTTGAAATTCAACACACACCCTAATTGTTTTAATTTGCAAACCTTAATTTATCTATTCTGACCTAATTGATACCATAAATCACATCAATTGCATAAAAACATATCTAATTACTCTAAATTATCTTAATTCCAACCAAATACCCAGTTATCAAACACCACATAAACAATAATAAATCAAAACTAAAAATCTCACAATTTAACAATGAAATCCATAAAATTAAGAGAAATGTAGTGTTTTTACCTTGATTTGTTGATGGCGCGATTCGAGTGGTGGTCATGGCGAGGAAACTGAAGGGGGAGATTGGGCTAGTGTTTTTTTTTTATTATTTAAAAAAAAACACTACAAAGATGTATGGATACGAAAGGGATCTGGTTTTGGTGTCTTGGTGAATAACAAATAGTTGTTTTTGATGATTTTGGGGTGGAGAAACTCTTTTTTTTTTAAAGAGATGTAAGGCGACTATGAGAGGAAGAAGAAGAAAAAGCTAGGTTTTGTACTAATTGAACACATGATTCTGAATTGCAATTTTGTTATGTAACCTGATTAGGGATCATTAGTTTTATTTAAACTATATTATTTTTAAAATACTTTTTCAACCAATATTATTTTGCTACATTTTTACTTTCAAAACAATTCTTTGATTTTATTTTAGTGAACCAAAATGGTCTATTTTTCATGTGAAAAGGTTCAGGCTAAAACAAAGACATGGTTTAACGGGGCTCACCTGTTGGCATTCATTCGTCTTTATACCAAAGTCATCATGTGAAGGATTGGGGCTGGTGAAGAGAAACGGTAAAACCCAAAAAGGGATCATTGCTGTGTTTACGATCTATAATTGGTATGGTAAATAAGGTTAGACCATAACAATTAACTAGCAGCGGTGATGGTGCTTTGTTCTATGGTGAAGGTGGTCACTTCGGGGTGGTTTCAACGTTTCCTCACAACATGAACCCCTGGTGCAGTCGCATTACGAGTGTTGTCTACTAAACCAGATATTCTGGTTTTTCCTTCGTTTGCTTCAAGATTATCGCGAAGAATCACATGGAAACTTCCCAAGTGCAAAACTGCTTCTCACTTGCAAGTTGCAACAATACCTATATCAGCTGCAAGATGAAAACTACCTTTCATCTGGCCAAAGACAAAGGTTCCTGAGAAGCTTCGCCTGGCACTCAGAAGCTGATAGATTTTAAACATTTAAATGATTTAGCAGCCCAATTTCCCATGGAAGAAATTTGCAGGTCTGATCATCCTGGACCATTGCAGTTAGATCAACCACGCTTCTGTGAACATTTCATGTCTAGAGGAGCTTTACTACTAAGGGAAAACCAGACCCTCAAGCTCTGATACAGAATCCACATATAGTTGCGTAAATTAAGACAAGTCAGCATATCAAATGTCTGTATCCAATTACAATATAATTCATAAGAGCTGAAAATTTATTACAGGAATTGCCGAGGAACAAATAGTTCTACAGCTTGCAGAAGAGGAAAGGAAACCCCATCAGCCAAAATTTAATCCTTCACAGTTCTTACCCTAGTAGATTTAATTTTGTTTAGTATAAAACTCGTTCCTTTTCTTTTAAGAAACTATATTAAAAGAGAAAAATTATATAAAAAACAAAAGGTAGCGCTCCTAATAAAGCCAAAATTTTCTATTTCTGACTCTACAACAATGCGATCCTAGGTCAACTGTTTAAGAACATCGAAGATCACATAAATATCAATAATAAAAAAGTAGCAGATTTCAACTAATGACACAATCTTGGTAATACGGGTGGCTCTGATTTATGTACCTTTCCCAAAGAGGCTTGTATCTACCAATGGCCAATTTCAACCATGGTTTCATGTTCCCGTTAAAGTGAATAACTGCAGCACTGTCAATCAGCCTGTCATCAATGTTCATGTCATATCCCAATCCTAACACATGCCATCTCCGATCAAGCGTCTCGGTCAGTCCATAAAATGCTAGAAGGGCAGGGGGGAGTGTTCCCAGTTTCCACAGCATCTGATCACCATTCTGTTCCTGCCAGTAATGATACCGCGCAGTCACATTTTCCTTCCTCCATGCAATCAAATCAAAAACATTCATTCCAAATGCCCAACCACATGCCTGTGGGTCGAATTTTGAGCTGATGACTGGGTTAGAGAAATTGATATACTTGTAATATCGATGAAATGCTTCAAGACAGGTTTCCACAGCTCCATTGACATTCCCATGCAAATCCAAAGAAAACAGCCGGGTCAGATCCTTCTGGACAACAACATCATCATCAAGGAAGACAACCTTTTCCAAAAGTGGATAGACCTCAGGGATGTAAAACCGGAGGTGATTGAGCAAAGACATGTGCTTAGGGTTCCGCAGTTTTGGCTCAACCTTCATATCTTCATATGCCCCAAAGTAGTAGGCCCTTGAATCTTGATCAAGGAGCCGTTTGATAACAGGAGCATAAGAAGCATTCAACCAGGTAAACTCCTCTATATTCTGCACTTCTACGGTGGCCCCTTTGAAGTCATTAGTTAGAAACCAAACCTGCATGGATCCATAGCTAATTCCATTCGTCACTATGTGGAAGACAAGCTGTTTTGGATGGTCAGCATTGGAGATTGTGGAGTTGACCACCACAGAAGTGGCAAGCACATTGTCTGAAAATATGCAGAAATGGTTGAGATTATTGTCGATAACTCGAGGGGAATTTCTCTTCTCCTCCACATGGTTTTGGAGTGGGAGCTGCTTAAGCCAGTCATTTGTGAGCTTTACTTTCAGGCAGTGAAGACTCTTGGGCAAAGCCTCAGCCACCAACTGACCAAAGAGTGTGCTTTGAACTGTTGCTGCATTTGTTCGCTCTTCTAGAGCTTGGATATGAGATTTCATTGTCATCATGGTGGTTGAAATATCATAATGAGCGTCTTGTGCCTTGAAAATGAGATATGATAAGCTACTGATTATCGGCTCAGCTTCTTCTACTGTTATGGACTCCCCTCTCTTGGCAGCTTTAGAAAGCAAAAGTTGGCAACTCCTAATCTTATTACTCAGTTCCCAAGCAAGATGAAGATTATTGTGCTCCTTTGCTATAATGACATAAGCCTTGGCAAGTGTCATTTGTTCTGCCAACTGTCGTGAAAATGAACTGGCACTTAATATTTCCTTGGTGAAATTTAAACCCTCATGGTTTAGAGGCTCTTTTGTCGCATTTTCACCCTGGACAAGAAACATCAATATTCAGTAAGTTGATAAATGTTAAATAGAGCAATGCCTGTGATTACTGACATATGACTTGAAGTGTCAATGTATTGTGATAATGTGTTCAATTTACGTTTTGTTGCAAACTTCTGTTTATCTGTCTATAATTGATCATTTAGAGACCACTGTTTTCCATCCAAAAATAAAGAATACATTATGAACACCTTAGAAAAAACAAATTCTGGTCATAAGGTGATAAATTGATGCCCACAGATTAACCAGATGCCTAAAAGACATATTCTCAATACTACAGGATTAGCTGTTTAGGCCAAGGTCAACCTTACGCTAAGATGGAGTGAAAATGAAAACAAGGCAATTCCATGACTTGTTAAGAAACATAACATTTGTAGCCTCTTTTGATTTCAGGCAATTCATGTTTACCAAAACAGAAACTATTAAAATATATGCCCAGCATTCTCAAAAGAATTATCTGGCAGCACTGTCTATAAAACCTATGGATGTGCTGTAAGATTTTAAAATAATCAATTGACTAATGACTCTTCTCATAACATCTGGTCCCCATGGCATGATGAAGGGAAAAAAAGGCTTTACTTAGTAAAGTGCAGGACTTCAAGATGAAAGGGCACAAAACTAAAAGTTGAAGCATTTAATCATTGAAATTTAAGCCCTGGGGCATCTACTTCCAGCATTTAAAGTATCAGAAAGACATTTCCACCATTTACAGTATTCTTCAGTATGTGAGGAAAAGGAAATGAAAAGATCCAGGACTAGATTACTTGCATAGCATGATAATCATAAAGCAATTTTGGGGAAAAAAGATACCATTAGCTTCAGTTGTGCAACAAAGTGTAGTGTAAATGCTCAGATTTGAGGGCACAAAAGAACAGGGATAAAGAACCAATGCCACATGTTGTCTTGAAACTCTCAGCATAACTCACCCAGTCATGTAATTTATTAATCAACAAGAAAAGATTAAAAAAAGGGAATTTCCATGGACTCCATCTTTAATGAGCTGGGTTTATAAGAAAATTACACATCTTGTGATTAAGCATCCACGAGCCTTTCATGTTGATCCCTATGTAATGGTTGAAGAACTTCTGTTGGAAAAAGACCCCCTATCGCTGGTTCCCAATAACAGATTTTAGCTCGTTATGTGAGATTAATATGTTATTTCCCCAAAAACCACTTTGTTACAAAATGCTTAATTGTAGTGTTGTCACCCCATAGCAAGAAGGTCATTTATGATATAAGCAGGTTCTGAAACAAGAGAGCATATAGAACCACTTTTAGTGAAACAATTGTTATCACAGTAGTAGATATGGCAAGATGGCATGTCTAAATTCATCAAATATATAAATGAATTTTAGTTGTTTCTTTACTCCATGACAACAACCTTGACATTATTATATGAGAAGCATCTGTAGCTGATATGAAAACTGGAAAAGAAAATTGCTTCTTCTATCAGCACATACTTCTACAGGAAAAGTGTAAAATTTTCCAAAAACTTTGCAACAGTTAATTTGAAACCTAACAGCAGGATACAGGAGCTATGATAGACGAATAAGTTTTTGGTAACGCTTGTTAGGAAATGTAGGCAAACCAAGTAATATAATAATCTATGTTTACTCCAATTATCTTCAATCTACCATAAGAATCTCTAAACAGCAGAATGTGATTATTAGAAACAGTAAACTACAAGGGTCCACATCCTTTTGCAAAGGAATACAAAGGTAATTGTGAACATTATTATCCAAGAAGTTTGCATGAGATCCTCACTCCTTTCTCTTTGGAAAATACCAAACACATGGCTGCTTCATGTTTTCCTAAATAAGACTGTTAAGCACCTGTTAACTACCTTCAGAACACCTCAACGCAACACTCCAAAATTCTATAGAAGTAAAGCCAGCTATATACTGGCAACAGCCACCAAGATCCAGTTAAGTGTATGACAAATAGACCTACTGAGCAGCGGGAATGAAAATCACATATATAAGCTCATGAGCGTACTGTGTGCCACTCGTCTTGGTCTCTAACTTCCGAGTAAAGTGCAAACCACAGAAATGATGAGAACATCTATGTCTGAAAAAATAATCATCATTTTGAGTAGAAATGGCATAAAATTTCACCACCATTATGCAGCTAACGGTAGCCTACAGATGAGTTCTGAAATTAATCCATATCATTTTTTTAAGAGAACTCTTGCATCAAAACACTGAAAGTTTACTAATTAATAATAACAACAGAAAGACTCATTTTATCCCTACAAAAGTCATTTAACACAAATAATAATAATAATAATAATAATAATAATAATAATAGTTAGGGGCAGTCAATGAATCCATTTAGTAATTGTAACTCACACTGAATCACATTATTCGAAGTTCGCTATGATTGAAACAACAATTTTTATCAATCAGTTACAGTTATTAAAGCTTCTGGATCCATAGGGTGTCGACAAAAACGACTGAATTTATCAAAACGAGACACAATTAAAGATCAAACTGATAGAAACATACAAGATCAAATAGACATATGGAAGGGGTAAAAAAAAAGGGATTCTTAGTATGGAAGTAAATCTTACCATCATTGGCTGCTTGACCTGATCTTCATGGTGATTGTGGTGAAACACAAACAATACCAATCCTGCAATCACGAACATCCCGAGAAGCGCCAAGATCCACTGCGATAACCTCCTTCTAACTGGGCGCCGGTACTCTGCCGGTCGCCTCCTCATCTTTCTTCACGATTCACCACCAAAAAGAATCAAGATTTTATACATACACCCATCACCCACGATTGAAAATACATGCAATGAAAGGAAAAAGAATGATTGTGATCTGGCTTTTACTTTTACTGTTTTGTGTGTGTGCGTGTGTAAATAGGAAAAGGATAGAGATTTTCAACTGTCTGCTCCTTTTATACTTATATTTGAAATGAAACGAGGGGCTGCCTGGCTGTGGCTGTCTGTCTACGGATAGAGAGTTATACACAGGGAAAGAAACTAGCAGCAAGGAAATCTTTTTGGCTTTTTTCTTCTTCTTCTTCTTCTTCTTAAAACAATACACCAAGTGTAAAATACTTACCCGTCTACGTTAACTGGCGTGGAGTTCCAACCTTGCGATACCATTTACCGAAATTTATCCCATGTCACTTACACATATTTTAAAATCAAATCATATCCTAAATTGAATTCAATTATTTAAGTTTAATTGATATTCTATTAAATTCTTAGGTTTAAAATTAAATATAAAATTATATAATTAAATTCAATTATACTATTTAAAATACATATGGAAATGAATTGAATTAATAATATTAATATTGTTGCTCTTAATTTAGAAATTATTTCTATTAAAAAAATCTATTTATTTTACAAGAACTCTTATATTTATTTAAAATGAGATAAAATATAAGTATTTTAAAGAAAATATAAATAGACATATTTCATATTAATTGAAAAAAATTCTAAAAATAAATTTTATTAAAAATAACTTTTCAATCAAAATTTTTTCATGAAATGTTGAGAAAAAATATTCTAATAAAAATTCTAATATTTTACTCAAATCAAACTTAAGTAAAATAAATATCAATGCAAATCTCATTACCAAATAGAAAAGTTAATGATTAATATAATTTTAATAATATTAATAATTCAAAAAGATACCACAACTTTTAGTTATAATTTTAAATACTATTTTTCAATATCTACTTATTTTTAATTCATACCAATTCACACATTAATCAACCATCATCCATTCATATTACAAAAGAAAAAAACTCATCATCCACGCATAATTGGTTGAGCTAAACAAAAGAAATATTTTAATGACTCTTGCAAAAACAAAAACAAAAACAAAATAAAAAAAAAAAAGAAAGATTAATAATATACTTGATGAAGAACAAAAATATCTTGACAAGAATTTATGCTAAGTAGAGAAAGAAATGATATTATGCTTACTAAATGGTTTTTGGAAAAAAAAGAAAGAAGCATATGAAAAAGAGCAAAAATAAAGCTTACATTAACATGTGAGTATTTTTGAAATATTGTTTTCAAAGTTAATTTAAAAAGAAATTGTTACAACCCTAATATCTAGGACACTTTAAAAACACTAAACTCAAAGAAAATTGAGGTTAATTTTTTTTTAACATGTTCCTTTTTCAAGAAGAATGTTAATTCTTTAAAATTATCAGGTACTCTACCAAAATTTCTTATAACAGTCCCAATTTCTAGGATAACACATAACAGGTAACTGGAAATTTTAGGAATTATTTTTTAAATCCATTGAAATTTCTACCGAAAATTCGGTGGAGTCTCCCATATACCAAGAGGTCTCAAGTTATCGACAATACCAGATTTACACTTCTTATATCATTTTACAACTCTATCCAATCATCATGGATCTCAACCAAACTCATCATCATTATCATCAACACAACACATCTTATTCAATAATATTACAAAATTCAAGTTCACAAAAGAAAACAATGTTGATGTGGACCAGCCCAGAAACACCAACAAGGACCCATTACATGTTCCAAATAGTCTAATGACTCGGTCCAAGACAAAGGCATTGAATGCATTGATTTTGAATGTTTCAACCAAGTCAGAATTGAAAGGTCCATTAGAGTATCAAGAGGAGACCCTAGTACATCTTATCCATGTGCAAGAGGGGTCCAACA
>Ga0325405_1001916_pt1 | contig 21405 bp, 12 predicted proteins | sample PopdelMetagenome_21_FD_205663 | JGI IMG/M metagenome (GOLD analysis project Ga0325405, IMG submission 205663) | Populus deltoides microbial communities from Bellville, Georgia, United States - Xylem-Control-R2 | ecosystem: Host-associated > Plants > Phyllosphere > Stem > Wood/Secondary xylem...
TTTTTTAAAAAAATTATTTAATTAGAAGTTCTATTTTAATGATATAACATAACTAGTTTGGTGTCCGGGGCCACGCCACATGCTAGACCAATTTTTATTTAAGCATGGAAAAAAAATATTTAGACAATGGTAGCACTTTTAAATAAAAAAAAATCCAAGAGTTCAATTAAATTTCAATATGATAAAAAAATATACAACAACAATAACAAATTAAAAGTTAAAAAAAATACTAGTCCAGATGAGTTATCACGCGAGACCTATTACATAGCATATAAAATTAAAATAACCTTGTAAAAAATTAAAATCATAAAAAATTAATTAAAAAGAATAATTAAAAATACCTAAATTGATCTGGTGAAATCTTTCAAGTGAACTGAGAGATTTACAAAACCTCAATTGAGGGATGTAGTTAAAAAAAAAATTTCAATAAAAATATATTAAAAAATAAAACCAATAGCAATCAAAAGAATAAAAATCAAATTTAATATAAAATAAATTAAAATATTGAATGATACAATTGAAAAAAAAATAATTAAAAAAATAACAATATAAAAAATAAGGATTAAATCATACGCCACTCATTAATGGAAACAACTTTATAAGGATACTTGTTTGGAATTGTAGTAGCGGTTGCGATTTAAAATGTTTTTAACTTAAAAATACATCAAAATAAAAAAAAATTATTTTTTAAAAAATATTTTTAATATCAATACGATTTAAAAATATAAAAATATTTTTATTTGAAACCAAAAAAAATTAAAATTTTTCACCCTAAGACTTCATCATGAAAGATAAGAGTGTGACCATCAGACACGCTGTCCAAAGAGTGCACGAGATCACCCGTGCGCATCCGTGTCAGGTTCTACCTAGCTGGTTCGGAACCGAGTCTAACAACTATGGAGCCAAGCAACACGACAAAAGTAAAGGAAAAACTACAAAACAACAAAGCTTTCTTAAAAGAATCAATGCAACCCGAATAATGGATTTGCAAAGCAAACCTCATTACATCAAAAATGGATGGAGATGGTGTTTAAGGTTTAAGGCTTCTAAAACTCCTTTTTTTTTTAAACATCCTAGACGAAAAAAAAAAAATGCACTCCAGCTCCAGTTGTAGGCCTTTCAGACTATCCTCTAATCTAAAATTCACCAACTTTGTCCAATTCGATATCTACAATGTTCTTTCTGTAGCATCCTCTGCTTGTTCTGTCCTCGATCTGCAGGATAACAAGAAAAACAGCAGTGTGGTTAGTCTAGATTGAGAATTATTGATGAACTCTGTGTGCTGCGTAGTAAAAGCCTCTAACAAGAGTTGCCCAACCCACCATCAGTTTTTAATGAGAAGTCCAAAATTAAGCATGTTGGCATCAACAATCAATTGCAAGGTGCGTCTTTTTTGTTTTTTCTTCCAATACCCCTCAAAATGAATTTGGACTATCATTAACTTGTAAAGCAATTAATCTATGTTGCAATTTGAAAATTCAAAAATCACCAATATACTCAATGCATGCTTTACATTTTGCAGATAGGCAGTCATTTATAACCTGTTTCTGGAATAATTATATTTAGAAAGGTGCAGTTGTTCTTTAGGCCATATGATCAATCATCACATGCAGAGAATGTAAAAAATACCAGCCATCCCTTGACCTTTAATATTTGAACCGGCTAATTAATCCTTCTTATCCCTCACATAAGCTCAACCCTTGTTCTTTGTGCTGACATGTATAAAATGACAGCATCATATGTCGGTTAAGGCACTTGTAATATATGCTCGAAACATTTTCATAAAGGGCAGTTTACATGTGCGCGTGCGTGAAGTAAAAGTATGAGATCTTGTTCGCTACATGGAAAACTACTACAAACTCTTCACCATCCTGTTTATTCAGCATTCTCCAGAACTTGTAAAAAATATATAACATAAATTACTAAACCAATTAAATTAGGGAACACGCTGCAAGCAAACTTTCCAGAAGAAATTGTAGCAATTATCCACAGAAAGTTTCTCAGATCCAAATGATTATAAATAAGAGACAGCAGATACATGATAGCAAATGGATTGTATTACGAAGTATAAATGCATAATAAAAGCAAACTATTTGTTCTATGAGATTCTGTTAGTTGCATCAAGAAAACAACAAGACAAGTACTATGAAAGATTAGTAACATATCTACCTCACATTATATTCGATTTGAAAAACTTTAAGGAGCTTGGAAAATTCCATCCCTTGTATGTGTCTGAGAAAAAGCTTCCTTCTTCAATTCCCCAGGGGGGAAGTACAGTGAAATAAACAGGAAAAAACTCATTAAATCTCCAGCCATGGTTCTCTTGTATATGAAAAGTGTGCCCTAACCAGCAAGTACCATGTAAAATTATTCATGATCGTTACCAGTGGAGCAGAGTCATTCATCTCCACCACTAACGTTGATAGTCTGAACAACTTTAGGCAGATTGATACTCATCAGATGTTGTCCACTTGACAGATTCTGTTCCACTGGATTAAAGAATTCCTTGATTCAGACTAAGCAAAAGAGAGCTATGCAAACTTAAATATGTATTTCTTACCCTTTGTTTCACCGTTAAGATCTGGGACTGTTGTCGGTGTTACATCAGAGCTTAATACCCGTGCAAGATGCTTAACATGATTCAATCGTAATGGTTTTGGTGGTGTGCCTGGACCACAGTTTCAATGCGTGAACTTATAAGGTGGAACATACACAAATATCTCTATAACCATGTGAATCAGTTAACATGGGATACTCAATTGACAAATAATTTCGAACAAATATTTATGATGCCAGATCAAATGAAAATAACAATACTAAAGCTTACAGTTGGAAGTTGCGTATCCAGTCATCGTCAAATCTCCTGTAATTTTGTGACTATCACCAATATCCAGAGTATCAGCCAGTGACCGAGCAAGGTGCTTTATATGGTTTAGACGTGACCTTATAGGTAATTTAGCTAACTTATGTGCTGGAATTTCCAAACCTGCTGAATAAACTATTAGTGAGTATCAGGCTGCCTTCATATCAAATGCATTACAAAAATCACAAAACTCACCCACAGAATTTGCATTGCCTGCATTTACACTTCCTTGTCTTTGATCCAAATCGACATCAGAAATTCCATTAGATTGGACAGGAACAGAGATTACTGCTTGATTATTCCCGTTACTAGGGAGCGTAAGCATTTCGTCACTATCCACAAGACTGGCCTGAGGGTCTCTCACATTTCGCGCTCTTTGTCTCCGCAACTGATAGTTTCTACGTCGTCTCGCAAGATGTTTTTCCCTCTCTTCAACACTCATTGCTTGCCTTCTTTGCCTGTCCCGTAATCGACGCCTTTCTCTTTCTTGCTCCTTTTGCAAATCCATCAACACTGCTCTTTCTGTTAATTCCTCCAGAATTCTTCAATTATTTCCTAAAAACTCAACAAACCCACAATCTAGACCAATCTTTCTGCATTCAAAACACAAAAACAACAAAAAAAAGATATTCTTTACCAACCAAAATACATAAAGTAACAAACTTTATGAGCCCATAAACAAAACCACCACCAACCCACGCATCAAAATCCAAGCAATATAAATCCAAAATCAACAACCTCCACAACCAAAACAAAACCAACAAAAATGTATTAAAGACTAGCTTTCACATATTCTTTCCGCAGATGAAAAACAGAAACAACACTATCATCTACAATTTATGAAAATAAACAGAACCCATCATCCATTTCTCATCTAATTCAGAAACCACGAGACCACATGAATCTCATGACTAACATTGTTACGACAAGATAAACATTAGAAGAAAACAAAAGTATAATGCAAGAAATTGTCAAACTAACCTTAAAAAATATGATCTTTTTAATGTTGGAACTAAGATTTGCTTGTTTTCTTGGTTTATTAGAGAGACACAGTAAGAAACAAGGTCTGGGGTTGCTCTTGTTTTGTTTTGGACGGGTTGAGTTCTAAATGGTTGACACCAAATTTTGCCAAATCAGTATAATATGATGCATAATTTAGGCCTAATCACTCGGTTCTTTTGCATCAAATTAGGATGGAGCATTATGGGGCCCTTCCGTGCTGGGATCAAAAGAATTGTTATGTGAAACTGAAATCCACACCTACAATGGGCCAATTGGGCTGAGCTTATTGCTTCAAAAAATATTAAATCTTATTTTTATGAGAGTAAGAGAGTGCTGTTACAAAAGTAATCAATATTTTTTAAAAAAATTGATCTTTCGGAGGAAAGGTAGTTTTTTTTATGGGAGGGGATTACTTTCCTTGAACATCTACATTCCTGATATTTAAGATATATTTGAAATTCTGTAGTATCAAACGATTTGGTAATACGTTGTAAAAATACTTTTTAATTAAAATATATTAAAATAACTTTTTTATATTTTTTTACAATAATGCATCAAAATTATAAATAAAAAACTAAAAATACATCAAATTTATTTATTTTTTTCAAAAAACAAACATTGCCTGACAGTATTCTTTCATGGATGGATTGACTGGTGTTATCCTAGTAGACCCCTTGGAATATGACGGAGTCTACAGTAACCACAATCATGAAATGGAATTTCCATCTTCACCAAACGTCCATCGAAAGAAACGCCATTCATGTTTGGACATTGTTCCACTCTCACTAAAAACAAAACGCACCTCAAAATGGAAAGCTTGCACATTCACCATTTTTGTTCTTAACAATGTTCAGAAAGTGCATGGTTTGATCTCGGAGACTGCAAATAACACAAACCTACTCTTGTTTCATTCATGGTGGACATGTACAATGGTTTGAGGTTTCGTGTTTTTGTCTCAACACTAACTGAATCCCAAAAAAAAAAAAAAAAAAGTAATCCAATTTCTGTGAAAACAGTAACATCACTACTGATCCTTCTCTAAATGCGATAAAAACGGTAAGATTGCATTTATACATTTACAGGTGTTAAAGAGCTAAAGCTATCGAGTTTTCAACTCCAGGCAGAAGAAGTTGCCATGTCTCTATGTCGCCACCGAAGGTAAAGAGCCCAGTCCCTCTCCTGAACACTATAGTTCCTGTCATATTCCTTTAGCATATCTCTAACGGCTGTAGTCACTGAAGAACTCAATGGGTACTGATTGAATCCTGCCATTGTAAATCGAGACCTCCACTTTGCAAGAAGTTCATGCCGTTCAACCCTCTCAGCTTCCTCGCAAGCGATCATATTGACAATGTCACGAGCCACACAGTGCTGCTCTGCGTTAATCCTCTGCTTGTCATCCTTGGGGCGACCAACATCAATTGATTCAAACATAGCTGTATAATAATCTAGAGTCTCAATGAACCTTGGAAAGAATGGTTTGGTGTTGGTGTTGGATTCTTGCTCGATGAGGGTCACAATCCTTGGTGACAAACTCTTCACCATCCTTATCAATCTATCTCTGTGATTCCAAGTGGTCACACTCTCATCTGGCATGTGGTGCAACACATAAGGAAAATTCACAACCACAGCTTCCCCAGGTTGGACCCTGAGATGTTCCAGTTGAACCTCACAGCCATCCATGGCAACATCATGGAACTCAAATGGCACATTGCATTCCTCGGCAACTTTTGACAGCCTTTGACCCACAATATCAAGTCCTCCACCACGAGCATAAGCAGATTGAGAATCATCAACACCAGTTATGCGGATTACTGGGGGCCCACCTGGCCGACAAGCAAGCATCTGCATTAGAACACTCCACTGACTTCCCTGTGCAATCTGGAAGTCGATGATATGAATTCTGGGTTCGTATTCCACGGCTTCTTGAATGACAACATTAGCTGATGTGTATGCAAACTTCCAATATGGGCAGATCTGATAGAGAATACCCATGTAAGTCATCAGATCTGAGCTAATTGGTGCTTCACACTTCAAGGCTCTGTAGATTTTACTTCCTGAGAGTTCCAACCTTGCCCTAAGGCCTTCCAACATATAAGCACCCAACCGCTGGATCGGCTCTCCAGAGACTGACACCATTTGGTCCAAGACATGCATTAGACCTGCTGCTCTTTGTATATCAGCATTTGATACTGCATCAGCACAGGCAAGAAGCACATGCTTAAGATCTAACCTAGGGATCACTTCCATCATTTGATTCCAGTCCCAACTTGCAGATGATTCTGCTTGGTATCCTCCACTCACAAAGCAAAAACTCCCACTGTCGGTAATATCAGATTCAGGCCCGAGCAATGAAATTTCCAACTCCCTTAATTTCTGCCTCAATATAATGTCCTCATCAGCAGAGGATGATCCACTCAATGGAGATCCATATACAGTGTCAGGGGAATGATGAGGATCAGAAATGCATGAATGAGAACCCTGCGGTGAAAAGGGGCTTCTGTTGGATGAGATGCTGGCAGCAGGAGAATCATAGTTAACGAAACCAGCAGTTGCTGAAGATGATTCCAAGGTAAAGAATTCTCCTTGATCTGTCTGAAAGGAAATTGCAGCTCCTTGGCTACCACCATCTGAATACATATTGTTGTCTAATATTTGGATATGAGATAAACCATATGGATCGATCTCTTGCACTGGCTGGTGGTAAAACCTGTGGATACCAGCTGATCGGTGTTTCTGAGAGGTTTGCATCAAGAACTGGCTCGCTGATTGGCTTAGCTCAGACAAGAGAATGTATAAGTGATAACTAGCCTTTTCTATTAGAATTATCACCTTCACTGGCCAAAGCAACGACTTTTAGAATGCTACATGCTATAATCACTAAAAAATTATAAATAGTGAGGCAGCCGGCAAGTCTCTGATTCAATTCACTCGTCACCACAAAATTGAAGTTGTGAAAAATAGTTCTGTTATCCTCAGCAATGCATTAAAGGATCACCGAAATCTGTTAAAAGGAAGGACAGACAGTAAGATTATACATAATCAATGAAAATTGGCGTTGGAAAAGCTATTTGAAAAAGAAACAGACAAGGGAGAGCAAGTGATGATCACAATAGGTATAAAGACCATCCAAGAAAATAATGAAGGGACCAAATTAACCTAGTATTATGGTACAATTTATTGGCTAATTTAACAGTAGAATGTTCCACTAGAAAAATCATAGACTTGGCAACAAGGCAGCCTGTATAAGCAGGTAAATGAAAGAAGTGAAAACGTCTTGACTTGGATTGGGGCTGATAGTCAAGGGTCATTGCATCTCTAGGATGTAAAGAGCCAGGCCAAGGCTTTGTTCTCATACCCTGATGGCCTGATCATCTACTTTTAATAAAAATAATTGAATTAGATCATCAGTAAGGGGAAAATTAATTCCCTGTACCTTTTTTTCTTCCTATAGACTACTCAAGTAGTTGGAAACAAAGTCACTAAGAAATTTCTAAAAGATACAAAAATAATTGACCTTAATAAAGTCAGTCAATCCGCTAGGAGATGAATGAGCAAGAACCAGATTTAACAAGGGATAGATCTTGACTGTAATTTCATTGGTGGAAACAGCAAAGGGAAAAGATTTCAAGAAGCATCTCTGTGGAAAACATTACATTTTTTTTTCAAAATAAACTTCAGCTTTTGGTTTCGTCCCCAAGAAAAAAAAAAGGAGAATTCAGCAATCAATTTTAAAAAAGCTTTTTGTTCAAACTCCATAGAAGAAGAAAAATGGAACAAGATTTGAGAACAAATACAAGGTCTACCATTTAGAGGTAGGACTTGTGAATCCGTTCTCCCCAACCCAGTTTCCGATATCAATCAAACTATGCTCTTGAAACCCACTATTGCAGACTAATTTAAAAGCAGCAACGAAAAAATAAGGTAAACTTGCAAGAATACATTGAGTTTTGCAGAAGCACGGAGCAACTTCATTTAGATCCAGAAGAAAATGCAAACTGGTCTATAAGAACATACTTCTCTGGGTCGGAAAAATAAATAAATGAAGAGGAAAAATTATATTCCATAATGATGATTGATCATCATCAACCATTAAAAGTGACCACCCCTAGAATCAGAAGCTATATCATCAACCAAAAAAACATACTCCATTATCTTACCTAGAATTTACACTATTACTTTTGGTACTAATTCAACTCACTCAACGGAAGCAACAAAAGCAACCAGGTATAAGAGGAAGAAAAGGCACTTAAAGGCCAAAGAGTGCTTGTAGTGGACAAACCGACATGCAAACAAGAAAGAAAATGGAATAAAGGGAATAAAAGAAATTCATTCCCAGATGCTAAGGCATAAAATCTATCTTCCACAAACCAAAAATAAAATAAAAAATAAAACTTGCAAAATTCATTAGCCATTAAATTTCCTGTGACAGAAAACAGCCTAAATCCTGCCTGGAACAAATCTGATTAATCTTTCAACGATGCTAACACTAATTTTCAAGCACAATTAAGCAATCAACATCCAAAAACATGCCTTTTCCACTCCTTAAACAGCTAAAATCCATGATAATTAATTCATACCTATAAATAGCTAAAACTTTAAAGGGATGTGTACAGCTATACTACAAGAACTAAATTTTCAATTCCCCCCCGTAAAGATGCTAAATATCAATTCAAACAAGAAAAGAAAACTCAGTTCCATGAATTCTAACACCAAACCATATCCTTAAACTCATAAAATCTCCAAGAGACATGAACTTGGACCTCAAACTCAGGCCAAAACCTTAGTGAATCAAACACTCAGACCACCCAGAGAAAAAAAAAGCAAGGCTCAATTTCAGACAAAACCCATCTAGAAAATCATACTTAATTGTTAAATTTAACGAAGAGTTGATGAGTTACTTTGCATACCTTAAACTCTCCAAAGCTTTCTCAGGTTTTCAGTTTGTGGATGTTCTTTCTTGTACAGCTAACATAGAGCAGCAACCATCGTGTCAAAAATGAGGACATCCATTGGTCCTTTTATGGTCCGAACTAGACAACGAATGCCCCTCAAGTTTCACTTTTCTACATCAATACTATCCAAACGTGTATGAAGGCATGACTAGACTTCTAGAAGTCCAAGAGTAACCACTACTCCAATCTTCCAACAAGGAAAAAAATAACCATCGCACATCAATCTCTCGAGCTTGTGATTTAAGTTTAAAATTGGAATTGGATTAATAATAACTTTCTTTAAAAAAAAAAAACAACCTTCAATCACCATATATTATATGTGGCTTGTAGCAATCCAAAATTGCAATATTCATTTTCATACTTGGGTTTTTTTTAATCTAATTCTTGAAATGGTAATTTAATGAGGTTATCATTGTATTCTATATCAAAATCAAAGTTTAGATTGTTTTAAAAAATAATTAATTCAATATAGATATGTCATTTAAAAAACAAAACTAGTGATAATTGTATTTGACATCAGAATCAAAGTTTAAATTACTTCATATTTTTAAAAATAACTAATTAAAGATAAATATATTATCTTAAAACAAAAACTAGTGATAAGAGCTTGAATATAAAATCTTCAAGTTGTTATTTTTTTACCATTTAGATAATATTTTAAGGATTTCTTTGTTCGTATATATTAGCTATGTCAAAAAGTCAACTAATAAATAGCTTAAATATTCATCAAATATAAAATAAGAATATTAATATCATTTGGGGAGTAAAGAATTCAAATGGACTGCCGTGTTTCAGAGACTGAATACTTTGGTATATACAATCTGGTCAAGGGTGAAAATAAATAATTATTTATAACTACATCTTGGATTTAAAAATTGTATTGAATTAGGAATCTTCATTGGTGTTGCTAAGGCTACCTTCTTTGTCATAGGTATGTGAATTTTTTATTTTATTTATTTATTGGCATGGGAGTTAGGGAAGTTTGTGGGCATATAACCATTTCTGCCATTAATGTTGACTTGTTGTGCTTAAGGTGTCCTCCAACCCCACTTCGATAAGCACATACTATGATACTCTTGTCTGTGATTAACGTATGATTAAACTAGGCAGATATGTAGTAGATTACATATCTTCACTTAGCTCAAGGAGGGAGCATATTAATATTATTCCATGCATGTAATTTTCTTGTCAGAAGGGCTGCAAGGGCATGGCATTTGTATTTTGTGGGTTGCAAAATGAGTGTTCTTGACATGAAGCACCGCGGGATGAAGGTGCTTGTCCGTGTAGCGCATAATAATATATTCTGCCGTCCAAATTTATCAATTTTGATCTATGTTTTCCCGTGCACAGCACATTCTACACGTTAATATTACTAGCTTGCATTATGGAGCTGCTATAAGTGATGGTTATAAAACTCGATATATAATCTAGCAGATTAATTTGATAACTTGTTAATTCAAAACATAACATAAATCTAATTTCATGTCAAATCTAAGATAAAAATTGATTTTATAATTTAAAATCTAATTTAAATTTAGTTAATTTCATATCGAACCAAGTTGAGAGTTAACCTAATCAAACTCGATTAACCCATAAAATTAAAACGATATTATTTCAAGTATTTTTTTTAAAAAAAATATTAAAACAATATCATTTTGGATCGATTCAAGTTAATATTTCACACAACTCATGTATCAAATCGCAGGTTATATATATATATATATATATATATATATATAAAACGACACACAAAATGTTAAAGGAAATCTTGTTTGTTAACATATTTGTGAATATAAATCTAAAGCAAATTGCTAATGAAGTATGGAGTAATAAAAGCCTCATTTTACGACCAACTTAAGATGAAGTAACCAAGAATGATGTTTGAATTCTTGGGACATGTCGTCGTCTTCAGAAGCAAAGGGGAAGCTTCAGAGCTAACTGGTAGGGTGACATGTGAATTAATTTGGAAGGACTCAGCCATGATTTTTAGACTATATTTTATAAATGTTTTCAGCTAAATGTAAAACGTGGTCAAAATAAATACATTCAAAGCTATGAGAGGAAGTCGTTGCCTATTGAAATTGTACCTAAGCCGCGGATATGCTACCAAATGACTGTTTCGTACTGTGTAAAAATATATTTATTTTAAAATATATTATGTTAATATTTTTTTAGTGTTTTTTTTATAATTTTGATGTATTAATATTAAAAATAAAAAAATAATTCTGAAAAAAATATTTTTATATATTTTTAACTAAAAAATATTTTAAAAAAATATCTTACACTATAATATCAAATATGCACTATTAGTGGTATAAGTATAGCAAAAATTGATAAATATTTAAGTTGATTAATCACTTTTTTTTAAGAAGAAAAAAAAGAAGAAGGAGAAGAAAAAGAAGTATTAGTGTATTATTAACTGGATTAAGCAAAGCGTTAGTGAAGAGATCATGATGAAATAGATTGCGTTTTAATTGATTAATGAATTGAGATTCTCTCATGTTTATTTTAAAAAAATTAATTGTTGAATTTAAATTGAATAAACAAGATTATGATGATAAAAATGATAATAATTGAATTCTTTTTAATTTTTATTTCTTACTTAATTTAAATTATTGAATATAAAATTAGTGATAAGATTTATAATATTACCATCGATTCATATTAGCTATAATATAGAACCAACTTATTTAACACCAATAACTATTAGCTAATTAACGATTCAATGAAAAGAAATAATATTTATAAACTTGATTTTAGTAAAATGATGGTATATTTAGAAATGTGATAGCGATTGCGATTTAAAATATTTTTTATTTGAAAATACATCATAATAATATTTTTTATTTTTAAAAAATTATTTTTAAAATTAGTATATCAAAATAATATAAAAAATAATTTTTATTAAAAAAATTTAAAAATCACGGTCCAAGCCGCGTTGCTCAGCGTTAAAAGTATTGAAGTAATTGATATTTTGATAGTAGATGGATGTTCTAACGGTCACCGTCCTCAGTAGCCATCACCGTTATGACCAAAACCAGGGGCGCGTTAGGAGACACGGTGGTGTAGTGGTATTTGCAGTAATGTTTGAAATTCCAAGGGCAATCTATTAAAGGGGGCATCTAGCTGGAAGGTCAACATGGCCTCACATTCTTCGAAGCTACTTATTTTAAGCGTTTATTTGTTATTTTTAATTTTTCAAGCTTCTTTAATTTATTTATACTTTAACCTCCGATTTGCCTTCTTTTTTGTGTCGGTTTACGGAGGTAGTATTTATGATTATAGATTTTAAAAAAAATTAAATTTTTTTTATAAATTAATTTTTTTTTAATTAAAGTTTTTAATAAAACCTTGTAAAAATATAGTATATGTTAATTAATCAAATATTATTCAAAATTACAATTAAAACAAAACATAATTTGAACCAACCTTGTCACAATAACAAATGAAAAACTTTTATTTCATAATCCTATTAGTTCATGATTTTCTTAATATTATAGTGAGCTAATATACAGTGAATTTGGGAGACTCGAATCTATTTTTTTTTTAATAGGTTATATAAAAACACATAATTTTTTTTCATAGTATTTAATTCGATAAATATCTATATTTTATGATTAAAGATAATAAAATTATTGAGATTCAAATATATTTCACTTGAAAATTTATTATTTTATATATAATTGTAGAGGCAGGCATGTTTATTCATAGTTTTTTATATTTTTTTTTCTATCAATAAATGATATTTTAAATTTAATTTACCATCAACAATCAAGACCACATTCTCTTTTTTAATGATTTTAAAAAATGTATATTTTACATTAACTTAATGCATATAAATAAATTTAATAAATATCTTGAATATTAATCTCAAGATTTAAATCTAAAAAAGCATACATTTTTAATCATTAAGTCAATCCATTGTGGTTTTTATTCCTTTATTTAAAAACAATATTAATATTGATAATGAAAATTTATATCTGAGTGGCATTAATCAATCACATGCAGTACCTTCTGCGTCACTCCACTCGAAAAAAGACACGGCGCGCGTCAGTACCATGGTGTTAATGTGGATCCTCACCAATCATTGTCATCATCATCATCGCATCGCATCACATCACATCACATCACAGCGAAAACATGAAAGAAGGACCACCAGTAAACCATCCCGCGTGGAGATTGATTGGGGACCGTTTTTGTTCCTTAATTATTGCACGATGCAGTGGATAATTTCTTGTTTTCAGGGTGTCACAATCTCTCGAAACTAATCTGTGCTGTAATTGGTCTAATCCTATTTAATTTCCCTCATTTTCGGGCTATGTTGCTCTCATTGACATCTTCGTTTCTTATCCTTTTCATTGTAATAAATGTGACGAGAACAATTACAATTCCTACACGAGATATATACATCACATGAAATGTTATTAATTAACATCGTAAACCAATTCATCTATTTCAACTTGTTTGGAAAATATATAATCAAAATATATTTAATTATTTATAAATAAATATAAATAAAGATTAAGTGTACTTATACACACACATGCACACGTGTGCAGATCAAAATCAAGATCAAGTGTTATTAGCATTTCATCTAATGTTATTACCATCGAGATCAATGTTTAAAGGATAAATAAATGGTTGTGATGATAATTAAGATATATTTATATTAATTTTAAAGATTTTAATTGAGTGTACAAGAGATTATGAAAGGACAAAACAGCTCACCAAGTTGATATTTATTCCAATGAAACAACTTAATTTTTAGGATTTTTAGCATAAAGAATCTAACGATCCGTCTTTTTCATACTCATATATATTTATAAAAAAAAGAATTTCACCGATTTTTAAAAAACCATTTGATTTAAATTTTAACTCACGAATAATTATAATAAAATAGGAAAAACCCGTCTAATTTTTAGCAATACAACATAGAATCCATGATTGTATAACACAACCCGCGCGCAGTGTGTCAAAAATAAATAATTCAAAGGAATTTTATTTATTTTTATTTGACAATAAAAAATATTATTAGACTAGTTTGTATTTTGAATGGCAGTTCTCCTTATATTTCTCTAATGTATTATGAAGGAAAAACTTTCTTTCATTTACTTTGAATTTCAAACTCAGAAATTCTACATAATAATAAAAAAAACATTATTGTTGATTTAGTATTGTACTAATAATTATTTTTTTACTTAAAATATATTAAAATTATATAATTTTTTATTTTTTAAAATTTATTTTTAACATCAGCACATTAAAATGATATAAAAATAAAAAAATTCAAAAAAGATATATAAAAAAAACAAATAGCTCTTATTCCTTATTCCTTGGAGTTGAATCAAAACTGATATTTCCATGTAAAGTCCATGTAAACTTAATTATGCTTTAATAATTTCTATACAATTAAAAAAAAAGAAAAACCTACATGCATTGTACATTTTGCACATCATAAAATATCCTGTCCAATTTCTAAATAATGCAGTGCCAAAACCACATAGGAATTCAAGAAATCTAATCGAATCTGCACTCCACGTCATGTTGTTATGATTCCTGTCATTGCAATCACCATCTACGTCAACAACATGGGACCCAGGTGAGTCATCTCCTACGTCAAGCAGGGGCAGGCCAGATCAAAAGCTCCATGGCCTAGAATAGCTGCCTGTGTGATAGCGAAGCTTCATTCCATGACGAGTGGGACACCTGTTGTCTTTAGTAGAGGTTAATTTTGTTTTTGTTTTTATATTAATCCAACCAAATAATAATAAAAAATATTAACTTAAATCTTTTAAAAAAACTTTGAAAAACATGGTTAAATCGCAATGTAAAACCATCCTTTTAATAATCATCGGTAAACTTTCTTAGTGTTCTTTAATTCAATCTTTTTGATAATATTAAAGATATCATTATCAAAACTTTGATATACTTTCTTCATCTCATTCATTTCTTCTTCTTCTTCTTCCTTTCCTTCTTGAAATTTATCTCAACTTATTTTAATTATTTATTTAAAATATGGAAGTCTTCATCTCTGATTTTTTACCAAAACTGTGCTATTTTCTTTACCGTACTAATTTGCATTTTTTTTTAATAAAAAAACTGTCCTAATTTTCAAAAAAAATAAAAAATCATCAAAAGCTCCGTAGCCTAGAAAATCTGGCTGTGTGATTATCTCAATTTTGAAAGTAATTTGTCCTCATCCACCCAGCTGATTCAACTCACTTTCTCGATGGGCAAGGACCCAATCGCAATATTTTAATATTGTTTAAGGGTCACTCTCATCAAATCTTTGCTGGACTCTTCCTTTTATATGGATTTGGGTGGAAGAATCTATCCTTTCTGGCCAGAAGAATGAAGCGGCGGTAGTAAAGCTTTTTAACGTTTTCTTGGTGGGATGAGGTCACTCGCTTAGTTTACCATAAGACTAGAAAGAAATTGATTTTTTTTTTTGAGAGTTGAAATTAACAGTCAGCCAATGAGACTTGAATGAATTGTTGCAGAGTTCTTCATAGCTCTTTCCTCCCCAAGCATTTTCCATGAAATTGCATCCACTTTTCTTCTTCTTTTTTCCTTGGATACACCACGGACTTTGACCAGATTATATCATGTTTTAGAAAAATCAGATTATTATTATTATTATTATTATCTTGAAAATGAAAACATAAGATAAAATCTGATGCAGAGACCAGTGAGAACTTCCCTATCATCACCAATAGCAGAACTTCCCTATCACTAAAAGGTCATCTCAGTAGCATAGCTAGAGACAGCTAATATAGCCAAGCAAAAGGTAGTCAAATCTTGAGTTTGCCCAACAATGACAGAAGGAGAGGAACACGATCCAGCTCATTGTGTACCTTTTGAGCCCATCATCCACAAAGATACCAGCTCGCAGGATAACCAGCAGCAAAAAGACCTCGACCTACCAAATCCTCCACTCTGCTTGACCTCGTACTGTCATCCAGTAGCTCAGCAAGCATAGATTAAGATAAACTAGCAAGGAAGACCACCATTGTTACTTAGTGGTCGGAAAGAGTACATGACAGGAGACTCAAGATAAAGACTCGGCAAGACTCTGACCATTAAGGCATGCCGCTTGACCTCTTCATAGCAGGAACTTATCAAGCCTGAGCTCAGAGGACTCTGCCATCAGGCTTGGTGTCTTGATACCACTGCTCAAGGCTTCATTGACAAGTATGGGCATTAGCTTGTCATGTAGTTTCAGGGTTAGTGATACAATTCACCATATGTATTTATTTTTAGTTTTCAGGGCAGTGAAATATAGAAAGGGAACTAGCACCTAACAGGGGGGACTCCACAAGCATTACCCATGAGCGAAGTGCTCCAGAGGAGGGAAAATCAACTTCACTCACACACCAGAAGCTTCGCAAGTTTAGCTAGGACGTCAATACAATAATTTCCTTCTCACAGAACATGAGACAACCAAAGTTTCCAATCCCTATCAAGAGTTTTCAAAAGTTATATAAAACAGATTCCGCTATAGATGAAAGACAGAGCAGGCATGAGATGTTAGATTAATACCCTCTACAGAACCCAACTCACCCCATAACCGCCTGTAACCCCTCTGCTATGACGTGGCCAATTCTACACAACCAACATAACAGGACAGTCCACATAACCAACCAACAAGGCTATTTTGAAAAGGATCACCATAGTCTGCTTGTACTCAGTATCCAATTCTCCAAATTAGTTCCATCCACGTTTTTTTGGTTAATACAATATCTCTACTTCTATTGTTTGACTTACCCTAACTCAGTGCTATAGTTGCTATTAACAGATGCCTATATAATATAGAGACGGCTTATATCTCCTGACTGGTGTTAAGTCTGGCATCTCCATCCACTGTTCTTTTCTTTTCTAACTACAATCTATCTAGCACCTATTCTTTGACTAAATCCTGCCTCAATTCTCAATCTCCGATGAGGTGCGATTCTTAAGAACTCTAGGTGTGGCTCCTAGAATGTATCTACATCCTCTCTCCTATTCCTTCACAAATTAACAATAATACAGTTCTAACAGCCCTAGAACAGCCTCTAAAAGTCAGATTCAGAACAACCCCTAGGCTGTCCTGCATCGTTTTGCATTTGAGCTTCAAGATCCTAGGAGCTTCTTGTCGTGTTCTACTTCAACTATGGTGACTGTCGACAGATTGAATCCCAAGTTTGTGGCCATTACGCAAGCAGTTGAAGCAAGACTGAAGTCTACAAATGATACGGTGGATGCAATAGAAATATCTATCAATGACAGGTTTGATAGGGTGCAACTAGCATTGGATAGGCCGAGAAAGGTTGTCCTAAGCAAGTATCCTGTTGACACAGAAACTAAACTTAGCAATGAACTTGAATAATCGAGGTTTGCAACTAGGGTTGGAAAAAAAAAGATCAAGCAACAGATTCTTATTGGCATACTGAAATCTTAGAATAAGGTACAGAAAATCTTAAACAGCAACATGAGAAGCAAGATCAACAAGCTGAAATCACAAAGTGGCATGCAAAACAGATAGAACAACCTGCTTTTGTTGATAAGAAAAATCTGGCATTGTTTTCCAAAGGGAAGATTCAACAAGAAACAAAGGTATTTCAGATTGGGGCAATGATGTGGAGGGTGAACAAGAAAAGGCATTTTCTAATAAAAAATTGCAAAGGCTAAGGAGTTGTATTTACACTTGATATAGCTGAACAAAAGAAGGAATATGATGAGCACAATGTCAATGAAAACAAGGATGGCAAGGACAAATGGTACTGAAAGCACCAATGGAGTTCATTGTTCTGGATTTGACGGTGAAACTGATAGCAAAAATCTCACGTTATCGTTACTATCATCTCTAAAGAAAGAGTTTCTGGTTCCTATTTCAACCATGTAGTAATGAGGCGAGGATGTTACTGCAAGTTTTGTGGTTTTTTCTACCTCGACATTTCAAAATCGAGGTCGAGCTTTATCCGACCAGGCAGACAACAAAAAAGCAAGGGTATTTCTGTAATTTCCAGAATTTCCAGAAAAATTGTCTATGACTAAGCAAACATCCAAATAGAAGTAGTCGAGTGAATAGACCTAAGCATTTAAGTAGCAGCTAATTAATGCTAGCACATCTTTAGCATTGCACCAAACAAACCATCCAACATTGAAGATAGCTGGCTAACTTAAAATATCATCATCGATTCTAAAATTCCACTAGATAATCCAGCGTCAATTCCCATTTTCTCTTGGCCATCTAAATGTGAAATTTCAGTCCTCTTGCGATGCAAACTCTCTTTGCCCTGCCACATAGCCAAACTAAGACAGAAACCACATAAGCTCATTAATGTATACAAATACCTCAACGAAATCAGACAGAATGACACACAAAAGTGAACACAGAAAGAAGCTTTTATACAATAAATGAAGCACATAATCTTCTAATTATAATGAAACATCAATCAGTTAAGTTTCTAATGGCGTCAAGACCTTTGCTTTCATTTATAGAGAACCTAAAACCAGGATTCAGCGACACCCAATTGACGTAGCAATCCAATCCCTCTCAAAAACCCCAACAAATTGCAACAAACACGTAGAAATCTCAACTCAATCAACGAACAAAAACCATCAAGGTTCAAAATTTATCTTCCAATCTTTTTCCAATAACACACAATTGACTTCCAATCAATCAAAACTTTCACGACAATTTACCAAAAGCAGAACATACAAAATGCGACAAGTCCTCCTACCAATCCAATTATTATTAATCGTCACCACTCAAAGCGATTCAAAACATTACAAAGATACCAAAATTCATGAAAAAATAAAAAAGTTGAAATCTTTAACTGCTAAAATCCCGTTTCTGGTAACGAGCAACCTCACCCTCATTAGGAAAAAACCCCATAATTCTCCCAGCAGAATTCTGATAAGCATACATAAAACCACCCATTAAACCAATCAATCCTCCTGTCACCATTGATGGTCCCTTGAGCCCTGGCTTTATCCCTATTAGTAACAAAAACAAAAACCCATTTGCATATGAGTGATTTCGACATAAATGAACTAAAAGAAGAGGTAAAGATGTAAAATTTGTACCTGAGAGGTAGCCAACAGTGACAGAGACACCAGTAAGGGTGATGAAACGACAGTAATCAAGGGTGTTGAAGTTGCCAACAACCTTAGTGAATGCTGGGTTTCGATCTATTACTGGGTACTCTGGTTTTGCCGATGCTGTGATGTCTGTGTTCATTTTCTGGTCTTGATTTCTTCCCCTTTTTTTTTACTTCGATTGAGTTCTTGCTCGCTGCTCTACTATCTCTCTGTTTCTCTCTATTTGTGTTTGGTCAAATCTAGAAATACCCTCCAACTATATAGGAAGTTTCAATCCTGGCCTCAAATATACATATATATTCTCATAAGAAGTGTTTCAATAGGGAAAACTATACCGGTATCAAAAACCTGTATCACGGGTTGAGATGATAAATTAATGTTGATTTCAATTTTGTTTTTAATTTAAAATAATTTTGTTTTGATAAAAATATTTAATTTAAAAAATAATTTTAATTTTTTGATAAATGCGTTTTACAGACCCGATAAATGCTTTTAATCAGTGCTACTAGAGAGACTTAGAGGATTAAAGAAAAATTACATAATAAAAGGGTTTTATAAGTTTTCCATGAAAACCCTACAATTACAAATCCATTGAATAATAGTTTGTAACAAAGGATGCTGTAAAGCACCTTATTCTTTTCCTTTTAACTATATTAAATATTATATTAATAACTTTGTATCATGATTTTGTTCCTTTTCAACCTAAACACACTTGAGAAATATTTAATATGTATGAAAGAAAAAATTAAATTATTATTTGTTCAAGATAAAATATTGAATTGCTCTATTATCTTCATTATTATTATATTAATTTACTTGGGCATTGTTTTTTGTATTTGATCTCCTTTTTTGCTCTTTCTTTTTTGAGTTGCTGTTGTTATATACCATTAATATGTTAGGGATACAAGGTTACTAGCTAGGCTGCAATGTTGTAATGTTATGGGACATTTATGAGCCTCTAATTCATAGATTTTTCTCCTTTTTCACTGCTTTTTGTTTTTTTTTTCTTGCGATATTTCTTTGAATTTTGCCTGTTTCCAAACCACTTCAAATAAATCTAGTTTAAAGAGATATTATTTGGTAAATTCAGTTTGTCATTTAAAACCATAGATCAAGCCGATAGATTCTTACACAACATTAAATATGTTTGCATCATCTTATGATTGTCGTATTATTAATTATGATTATACGGTTAAATTTTAAAAATATAATTCTCTAATTTAATGATTTGAATAAATAAATTTATTAGTTGGTCCATGATCTTAGTTCACTCAATAATTTCTCAATTTAAAATTGTAGGATATGATTTTATATTAGTATACTCTATATTAATTAAACCTTCTATTTTAAGATTCTCATGTTTATTTGATTATGACCTAATAATCAACAATTATCCATTCTAACGATATTATGTTGAGTGCTATACTTATAGTTTGGAGCAAGTCGTGCCCCAATATGGAACACCAGCGATGGTACGTCATAACACCCATGAAAAAGCTAGCAATTAATGAAACCAGCGATCGATTATTTGTATTTTAAAATGATTTTTTGAGTATTTTTTTGTTTTAAAACGAGAATATATATATATATAAACCAGACAACAGTATTAAATTGGTCTGCCATGCATTCGGAATGTAATAGCCGAACATGCACTCAATTTTTTCTGTTTCGAGAGAGAAAATCTTGCACGTGGATTTTAACATAATCCAATTTTGGGGTTACGAATTGCAGGGAAGCTTCTAACATACCCAGCAATAGCTGCGAATGTATCAAAGTAATATTAGAAAGCTTCATAGGCCATAGCCATTGACGAAGGGACCGAGAAAAAACAGAGTGTGAAAATTAAGAGGACGTATCGAGTGGGATAGTGTCTTTAATGACCTAAATATTGCATGCATGCTCTCGAGTCTCTTTCCCTGTACTTACTTGGAAAGAAGAAGACATGTCAAAGTAGAAACGACAACTTGTAGGCTTTAGCAATTGATTTCATGCACATCACCGGCCACCAAAAAGAAATGGAAACCGGGAAAGTAAATTACAGTACAACTTCCTCCTCTGAACACAGCAGCTTCGTCGACACTCTTCTCATTAAGCCATACTTGCTATTTCAGACACTATCACCCACCCAATTTGCCTGACTTCTTTCTTCCATCTCCCTCTCTATTTATACAAACACACACACACACACACACACACTCACCCCCCTTGAGTTCATCATCTATACCACAGCTTGTATTGAAAAATCCCTTCTTCTTCTTCTTGATACTATAATCTTTACTTTCCTTCTGGGAAGGAAGAATCGAGCTAAAAGAAATGACAAGTAGTAGTGAAACAAGTCGGGAGATGGACCCCGAATCTCTAGAGGTAGGACTGCTAGGGCCAGCAATTCCAGCGCCAAGGAATGTTTTGCGGTCTGCTATCTTGGTTCTACGAGCAGGGCACGTTTTCTTCTCCAAAGCCTACAACGATAAGAAGGAGACTCTTGATTCTCCAAGAGTCTTG
>Ga0325405_1001918_pt1 | contig 21401 bp, 7 predicted proteins | sample PopdelMetagenome_21_FD_205663 | JGI IMG/M metagenome (GOLD analysis project Ga0325405, IMG submission 205663) | Populus deltoides microbial communities from Bellville, Georgia, United States - Xylem-Control-R2 | ecosystem: Host-associated > Plants > Phyllosphere > Stem > Wood/Secondary xylem...
ATCTTAGGAAACCCTAGGTCTCTATTTTACAAAATAGTCCTCCATTAAGTAGACTGTTTACATTTAAGTACTTCAATAACTATTTTCCTAAAAAAGGAGAAATAGCCTTGCATGAAATCTTCAAGCCTTGACTTAGAGGAGCTAAATTGCTGAAATAAAAACTTGGATATCGGTTTTTAGATGCTTCAGAACATAATTTGGACTCGTTTCTTCACGAAACCTGTTTGCTGGTAGAATTCAGATGTCATCTTTGAAAAATCATATCTCCCTCATATGACATTTTTTTTTGGCTGAAATTTAGAGAGTTTATAGAAATATGAGTCATGAATCCAACAAAATTGAGTTTGCATCAATTGGAATTTTGTAGCTCCAGATATTCAAGTTGGAATAGCCGAAGGTCAACACTGGCAGATTGCGAGATTTGACTTTGAAGGCTACGATTTCCATGCTCTTCCTTATTTTATTTTCTTGCCTTAAATTTCCAGAAAGGTATGGATGTTAGCTTTTTAATGCCATTGGAATCACTTCATTTCAACCTCCAGAGCTCACGCTCTGCACAAAACATCAACTGAAGGTCAAATCTGCCAATTATCTCTAATTTACTCCTTTTTGCATCTTTCATCCAAAAGTGCCTTCAAAACATAAAACAAAGAATATCAAGGTATTTTATATATAAAACATAGGCAAAACACTAGTTAAATGTGGGTGAAATTATTGAATAATATGGTTGCATCACAACCATTGAACCCATAAATTCATGGTTGTCACAACAACCTTTGTTCATGCACACTTAGGCCATCAAAACAACCCCTACACACATAAATTCATGGCTATCACAACAACCTTTATTCATATAATTTTTTACCATCAAAACAGCCCTTACACATACAAATTCATGAACGTCACAACAACGTTTGTTCGTATAATTATTTACCATTAAAATAACCTTTACACACAAATTCATGGTTTTCAAAACAGCCTTTGTTCATGCATATTTAGGCAGTCAAAACAACCCTTACACATATGAATTCATAAGAAATTCAAACATTTTTATTTCAATAACCTTCATAATCTTACTCTATTTAGTACTTAATCCATGTTAGTTTAAAATATTAACATCAAAATAGTTATTTTCCCTGATTCCTTTTTTTTAAAAAAAATAGGCGTTGGAAACAACAAGAATTAATCTAGCAGGAACCTTACCAATCTAGTTTAAAGCTATTTAATCCCTCTTTTAGTGTTCTTCCTTAAATTTTTCATCCCTCTCAAACCTTCTCATGCTTCTCTATAGCCTTCAACTTTTCAAATCTTCAACTTATTTTTTTTTAATTTTTAGTTTAAGATGTTTCTCCCATACTTCTTTCATTAGCTATCATCCTAAACTCTCTCTTTATAGTGAAGGTTACAAATAACAAAAAAAGAAGAAAACTTTTTGTCTTCTCTAATGTTGTCAACTTGAATAGGCGAAGAAAAATTTTTCATCCCTCTCAAAAGCTTCTTGTGCTTCTCTATAGCCTTTAATTATTCAAATCTTTAATTTTTTTTATATTTTATTTTCAATTTAAGATGTCTCTCCCTTACTTCTTTCACCAACTACCATTCTAAACTCTCTTTATAGTGAAGGTTGCAGGTAACAAAGAAAAAAATTTTGGTCGTCTTTAATGGTTGTTGGCTTGAATAGGAGAAGAGAAGAAATTTTTTACAAATTACAAAAAAGCCCCCCATTTATATATCCCATGGTTTTGTTCTTCAATCTACATATTGTAGTTAAGTGGTAAGTAGTTAATAAATGAACAATCTTTTGGTGTTCTTCCTCAAATTTTTCATCCTTCTCCAAAGCTTCTAGTGCTTCTCTATAGCCTTCAACTATTCAAATCTTTAACTTTTTTTATATATTTTTTTCAATTTAATATGTCTGTCCCTTACTTCTTTCACCAACTACCATCCTAAACTCTCTTTATAGTGAAGGTTGCAGGTAACAAAGAAGAAGCCAACTTTTAGTCTTCTCTAATGGTTGTTGGCTTGAATAGGAGAAGAGAAGAAATTTTTTACAAATTACAAAAAAAATTCCCCATTTATATATCCCATGGTTTTGTTCTTCAATCTACCAATTTTACATACACACTGTGAAACCCTAGAAAATTTATAATTTAAATATGCAGATGTGTAACCTGCCATGTAAACGTAAGACTGAAATTGATATATAATGGAGGGGATGACCTCCCTAAAATGAATTTTATTTTAGAATTCATAAAGACAGAGAAACTGGTAACGTGTTTTGATGGATAAAATAATGAGTGAAATGACAAAATGTTTCTAAGAAATAAGTGAGGTAATAAATGAATACATTCCAAAATAATAAAATGACCTTAAAGGTTTAGAAGAATAATTGATATTATTTTATGTAAAGATTGAACAAGAAAATTTGGATCGTTGACGAAAAATCATGAACTGACCAATTTTACATTAGAAAGCAGAGCTTTCAATCCAATCATCGGATCGGGATGAAATTTTGCATAAAGTCTATTAATATCTTTTCCTACCTTGGTGAAAGATCTCATCCCAATGGGAGGTTGGTAAAGACTAGTGATTTAAGCAGAAACAAACCGGATAGTTTACATAAAAAAAATACATAAATACATAAATGAGGGACATAAATATAATTAGGGGAAAATATGCCTTTAAAACAACAAAAGGCCACCAGTTCAAAAAAGAAAGAAAGAAAAAGAAAAGAAAAGAAAAGGCGTGAGAGATAGTAGAGAATTCAGCTAGAGAGAGGTGCAGAATTTGAAGGAACCAATAATGCTCCGGTGGCTATATCTCTGGAATCCACCGTTGGATCATGTTGATTTTTGGATATATTGTTTTTATCACACTCCTGTATAAACTGACTAGAGGGATTTGAAGGCACATAATCCTTTTGACAGAAATCATCATCGGAAGTTTCCTGGAAAACAAAAGGAAATACACCTGCAGGGCAGTTTTGGTCGCCGGTCGATTTTTCTCTCTTCCACTGTTGGATCATGCCTATATTTGGATATGTGGTGCACCTAGATGTTGCCCTCATTATGGACGGTGGAGATCGAAAAAACACTCTCCGGAAGGGTGTCGTTCATATTGAACAGTAGCTCATCCATTTTGAGGTCAGTTCAGTTTTATTCAGATCTATAGTGATCCAACCATTGGATCATTATGATTTTGAAATATATTGTACACAACTCAATGATCTATGTTCTGACCGTTGGGTTTAAGCAAATAATCAGAGGTGGATGACTTATTGCTTTTTAGTCTATTGCTAGTCTTAGTAAAAATTTAGGAAGCTTGATTTAATTACATGTTTTGATGAAATTAGAATTTGTGTGGGTGTAGGGTTTATGTAAGATGTAAGGGTAAAATATGTTCTTGTTGTTAATGATGTTATAGATTAATTGTGTTGTAAAATGTGTTAGGGAAGTTTTGAAATTTGGATGAAGGGACATTGAGTTTGTTGATTTAATGGATATATGTTTTTAGGCATTAAAAAGGATTGGGTCTAATGGTAATTGAAAGAAAACTTGAAGAAAATTATATCCTTCATTTAAAGCAAAGATTCGGCCTAGACATATATATGAGAGGATGAGCTTAATTGTTTTAATTGCTATGAAATTTGAGTTGAATGAGGTTAGAATAGATATGAAATGAATGGGTAAAGGTTTATCTGGAATAATTAAAAAGGGAATCATCCCTCACCATGAATGAAGGCATTCGGCCAAATAAAGAAGAAATAAGGAGATAAGACTTTGATTGTAAATTAGGTATGTATACATTTATGTGTATAAAGAAAATTAGGTAGAGTGTCAATTGGAGGAATTTTAAAAGGATCCAAATACTCATCATAATATGGAATTCAACCATAAATAGAATTCTTGAACTTGAGTTTAATTCGACCTAATGTTATGGGGATTTTTATGGGATTGTGGTTTGTTGAATGCCAAATGAATTGTTTTATGTTTGAAATAATATATTAATGTGAGAAAATTTTCATTTTTTATGGAATTTTAAGGTTGTTCAAATGAATAATAAAAGGGAAGGAAAAGGTTAAATTAAGGTGTATGGAATTATGATAAAAAAATATGTTGTTAAATTTACTTAAGGTGAAGTAAAGTGGACTTATGAAAAAGATTTGAAAAACTCATCATTAAAAAAAAATAAAAAAAAAATAAGGTCATTCAACCAAGAATTGGTATGATAAGGAAAATGAATTAGTTTCAATGGTATGATTAAGTGTAAGGATGTAAAGTTACTAAGTCTGTACATGATGGGTTAAGTAGACAAAAAATAAAATAAAATAGCTAGGCCATGTTTAAAGATATTCAACCTGGAAAGACAAGTCATGAAAGGAAAGGAAATAAATGAATAAATATATGAATGCATGCGTCATGCGATTTTAAATTTAAATGAATTTTAGAATGGAATTTCCAATTATGGTAGAGCCACATTTGATATGTATCTTTAATGATACAAGAGAGATTGCAAGATCTGTTCAATAGCATGAGACTTTTGCGCGAGTGCAAGCATTAGGTAGGTGTCTTACACCTCAAACTTTTGTTTTTTTTTTTACAGTACTTGTTAGAGTTAAATAAATGGTATTTTCTATCAATATACTTGTGCTTGTGAAATTGTAAATGTTTATGTCGAGTGTAGTGGACCAGCTGGCTTAAATAGAGTTAGTAACGCTACTATACTGACTGCCGAGTTAGATGCGTAATAACAAAAATGAAGTGTACTGATTTTAGGGTGATAAATTAATGGTATATTATGATTAAATTATTGATGCTCAATTTATATATGCATACTGATGATGTGTATGTGTTTAAATAATTTATATGAAGGAAGCAGATGTTCGACACCTTGGAGTAATTAATGAGTTTATATTTTTTTATTGTAGAAGGAATTTTATAGATTGTAAATTCTAGTGCTGGTTACTAGAAATAATGCCCTGGTGAATGGGTAAGTCTTGAAAAATTATTTCCTGGTTATTGGAAATAATGCCCTGTTGAATTATTTCCTGGTTACTGGAAATAATGCCCTAGTGAATGGGCAAGCCTTGAAATTTTTTTCCTGGTTACTGGAAATAATGCCCTAGTGAATGGGCAAGCCTTGAAATTTTTTTCCTGGTTACTAGAAATAATGCCTTGGTGAAAGGGCAAGCCTTGAAAAATTATTTCCTGGTTACTGGAAATAATGCTTTGATGAATTATTTCCGGGTTATTGGAAATAATGCCCTGGTGAATGGGCAAGCTTTGAAAATTATTTTCTGGTTACTGGAAATAATGTCATGTTGAATAGGCAAGCCTTGAAGATTATTTTATGATTACTGGAATTTATGCCTGGTTGAATGGTCATGTTAAGAAATAAATTTATGAATTAATGAGATAATCACTCGATGTAAAATAGATTATTTGTAAAACTTTAAAGTTAAATATGCTATTTGTGGGAGACACTCTTGATATTTTTATTTTAGTAGATTTATCTCTACGTCTAGAAGAAAATTTATGAAAATTAGAAATTTCAAAAAGAAAATAAGACAATTTATTCGATGATATGAAAGTCACTTTTAATGTATATGAATAGTTAGTCCTTAATCAATTACTTATTGAAATGTGCAATTTTTTTAATCATGTTTAATGCGATTATGTTTTTAGGTACATCGCATCCTCGATCTGGATAGTAGATGCTTAGATAAATAGTTTTGTTATGCGATTAATGTAATTGGAAGAACTAATATTTTGTTGTAATATACTTCCATATCTAAAAATTATAATGTTTAACTTATTATCATGTGTATGATGTAATTTATAATGTTATTATTATTAAGTTAAATTATGGTTGGTTGTATATATATTTTGAGCACAAATACTTAAAAAAAAAAAAGACGATGCATGTTATGAAATTTTTTGCTTTTATCATCGTGTTCTATAAAAAATAGAATTGAGATATTAAAATATGCTTGAGTTTTGGAAGTCCAAATGATGGGACGAATATTATGATTGATGTAACAGGTTGAGAAATGATTGAGTCTATAACTTGGTATCTAAAGAATACAAAAGAAACTCTGCCGAAATTTCAGGAAAATAATATATATATTTTGAGTTTACAAGTTGAGACTGTTACACGACCAAAATTTTGGTAGAAATTTGGTGGAACCGGTATATCAAAAAAAAAATTACCTGCAAATTTCCAATGTATCGCAAAATAGGATGTTGGAAATTAGGGTTGTTACACATACACACACACTATAATGCTCTTAAGTACTAAATATATATTGTAGTCAAGTGGTAAGTAATTAATAAATGAACTATCTTGTCTTAGGTTCAAATCCATCTAATAACAACCTCTAAATATTATTTAATTTTTTTAGAAAATAAAATTTGAGAGTATAAGGAATCAAACCTTGATCTTTGCTCAAGAAATCTTAAATTGGTGTCATACACCATTCAACCACACTAACCTCTTAGTAAATGTTATGTCTATATGATTATATATTGTAAAAGCTCGGAATTTCATATTATTTCATCATACGATGTTTTTTCATAATAACATGAAAATTGAAGAATTATATATATATATATATATATATATATATATATCATGATCGGATGTTTATTCATATATATATCATCAGGACCATTGATACTTTCCATAATAGTATTTATAGATCAAATCTAAAAGTATTATTAATCGATATGGCACAATGCTCGTATAATCACATGATTCAACATCTTAATAAAAACGAATACACAATACAATGCATTCATATCATTATGTCTTCATATTTATAAGTCCACATCCCTGTTTCCAGATAGTTGTTATTACAAGTCTTTTACAAAAGTGTCGATTGGTAAATACCTAGTCATTATATTATTATACAAAATGCAGATCACCTAAATACACGATTATATAATTTATAACAAAACACGTGGAACAGAGTCCTATACGCCTTGATTGTATGACGTACCTGTTACAATTCAATTACAATATAAGAATGATTTTTGAAATAGTAGTAATAATAATGAACAACATTACATGATTGAACATTTTACTATTAACTTGGATAGATAAATTCTTATTGTGAACTTCATAGAGCAAGGTCATTAATGACTTCGTTGTCTGATGTTAATCTTATACGTGCATCTCAATCATTCAACCTGTGGTCTAAAGTTCGAGGTTAACTTTTTCCCTGATCTCTCTCAATTCGCAAACCTGAATACTATTAATCAAATGTAAACCCAATATTTTATTCTGATTATCCGATATAGGTTTTATTAGCCAAACCTAATTACATTGTTCAATCTCGGTTATCTGTCATGGATACTATTAGTCGAAGTTAATCAAATTCTTTAATCCTGGTTATCCATCATAGATACCATTAACCAGAGCTAATCATATTGTTCAATCCTAGTTATCTGTCATAGATAGCATTAGCCAAACCTAATCACATTCTTCAATCTTGGTTATCCATAATGGATACCATTAGCCGAAGCTAATTACATTATTCAGTCAATTATATCATGAGTAATCTCACACAACCATGTTGGAGTAGTAACAATATGTATAAAATCCATTGTAAAGATTTAACATAAATACGGATAATGATGAAGACCACCTACCTGCTCCTCCCGTGGGGTGTCCTCATCCGGTTGAAGGTCTGATCCTGATCGCACCACCTGATACATCAAATGATCACTAATCAGTATATTCGTATTCAGTAATCGTATAGACCAATACCATACATTTCTTAAGAATACACATGTTCACATTCAAGTGTTCCACATATCATATAGTAATACAATGAAAGTCATCATATCCAGACATTTTTCTCAATTTTAAATGTAGGTTACCCACAAAAATCCTAGTGTTTAATTCTTGAGTCTCGTAATAGGGTTAGGCCAAACTCATGATGGAATGGTCAACAAGGACTAGATCATTTCTGGCATGAAATTTCATCAACAAAAACTAAGTTACTACTGATATAAAAATCATTGGCGAAAACTGAGTCACTGCTGACATATAAAACCATCTGCGAAAACTAAGTCACTGCTGACACAGAAATCATAAATGAAAACGGAGTCACTGCTGACCTAGAAAATAATTTGTAAAAACTAAGTCACTGCTAACACAAAAATCATCAACGAAAACAGAGTCACTACTGACCTAGAAATCGTTAATGAAAACTAAGTCATTTCTGGCACTATTTTTCCCTAGGTTACGCATAAGGTCTACGCCAAGCTTTCCCTTTTATAACATACTTCAACCTAGTTTGGACATAGTCCGTAACCAATTCACATCCAAATTTAAAAATAAAAGTGATAAGTAATGTTCTTATCCCATAACGATAACTTGCATTCATCAACATTAATAAAGACAACCTTTTAACTAACACCACTCACTAAGATGACCGAAACTCTTATTACTTCCCCTTTTGGCATACTACGTTTCTCCCAAATGTTGACATCAACTCCCATTCGTCGTAACATGGTAAAATAAGTTATGTGCACTCAAGTTTACTACGTACTACCTAACTTGGACAAAAGTAAGGATCCCATTCATCCCACAATCTCATCAAGTTTATCAAACAATACATAACCAAGTCTCAATATGTACATTTTCTAAAGGTTCTCCTAAACATAATGTTGTCAACAATCATCCATTCCATATTTTCAATTGTATTATCCCTATCCATCAACATAATTAATAGAAAATCTATATCACATAAAAGTTTTATTTTCATTTTACATCTTGTTTCCCTAAGGGTGTTCATCACGCAACATTTCCTTCATGTTTCATCATCTTGGCTGAACATAGTAATCCATCTCTTTTAAAATTTCATATGCATTTTATCAATTCTAATACAAATATGTTCCCAGCAATATGTTATATCACACATTCATACATTTGATTCATAATCACATAAATTCTTCAATAATATATGCAAATTCATAACAATAACATAACATAAATTTTGTTTTAGCTCAAACATGTTCTAAGAGTCTAACAAGATTGCAATTCATGCATTTCATCACTTCATTTCACATTCTATCCATCCTTTCAATTTGGTCAGCCCTCCTTCAGGTTTATGCACTCAAAATCATTCATATGCATTCATATTTCTTTTGTAAGGGTCTACGTTTGTGTCCTTTCATTTCTTATTCTACTTAAATCTTCTCATTTAGTTGTTTAATCTTGAGTTAAAGTGTAAGAACCTTAAATCTTCCATTTTAAGTTTTCTCCCTCTTCCTTGTCCGAAATCATGAAGTAACAATCAGCTAAGAAAGTGATACTACTCTGACATCACAATTTTAAACAATTCTATGGAAGGTTTTGGTGATTTTCCTCTTCTTTTCCTCTCAGGTTTCTTCTCCCCTTCTCTTATTATTCCATCTGGCCCTCTATTTTTCTTTTTCTTCCATGTTTTCGGTCATCACTCTTTTCTCTAACTCTCTATTCACTCAAACACTCAAGAAAGATGACATGCATGATGATTTAGGTAGGTTTTTCTTTGAAAAAGAGAGGCTGCTACAGCTAAGGCTGCTGTCGGTTTGAGGGAGAGGAAAAGTCATCACTTTTTTTTCCCCTTATATTTATACCCCTCTTAAATGAGATGGGGGTGTTTGGGGGCTGATTATCCTTATACTTATTCCCCTCTTTTGTTAACTTAGGGTTGGTTTCTCCCCCCACAATCCCTACCTAGATTAGACCAGTTTCCCCCCTCACAATTTCTACATAGAATAGGTCGGCCTATACTATTTAATTATTTTGGTTTTTACATATATTCTACTACATTAGGTGTCACATATGCTTATTTCCATCAAAACTTCACATACATTATTATTATTATTATTATTATTATTATTATTATTACTACTACTACTAATACTACTATAACTACTTAGGGTTTATAGAAAGTTTATTCAATTTATTATTAGTTAACATTTGATGTACCAATTTTATTAACTTATTTCATCTAAAATTTAAGTTAAATTACTAAGAGTTTTTATTCCAATCTATAAGAGTTTTTCCCTCTTAATTATCATCATTTTTATTTTTTTAATTAAGAATTTTGCTATTAACACAGGTTTTCTGATTTTTCTTATCGGGGTCTACAAAGATAACCTCTAAATCAAGAATTTTCATATTTGAGTTATTGAATCCAAGATTTGATGAAAACCCTAATTTTTACAGCTAAACCCTATTTTTTCCCTTTTTTGTGATTTCTTTGATCTTTCTTCTTCCTTTTTTTTTGAATTGTAAACAATCAGATCATAAATAATCTACCTTTTTAATATTGTTTTGCTGCAACTAAGGTTCTAGATGACAAAAACAAAGAAATAATAGTGAAACTAAAAGATAAAGGGATATAACCTGATTTTAGAGTATTGCTCTAATACCAATTAATTTGAGCCTCATGAATATATAGATCTAAAAACTCACAGTTAAATCAACCCTTTCCAAGAAAGCTAAATTCAGGATTATGATTGAGCTTAACTCAACGATAACTTGTACCAAGACATCAAGATAATAGACTCGAATGAGAAATATAAAAGACACCATAAAACTTGGTTAATTCTTCAATAATTTAGAGTAGTTCAATGAAGAACCAAAATATAAGAATCCACTTAAAAACACATAATAAGGTTATTCTAAAATCAAAGTCTTTTTAAAAAAACCTAAATAAAAGATAAATAACATTATTTATAATAGGTAAAAAATTTCTAAACAAGGTTAGAAAAATAATAAGAGAGTTCAAAATAAATAAATAAAAACAATTATAAATCAACTACTAAACTAATACAAATCCTTTATAGTAGTTTTTGGACCTTATCATAAAGTTTTACTAATTTTTTATTGCCATGTCATTTTAACCCAATATAAAAAAGATATCTAAAAACCTTTAGTAAAAATTCATCCCGATCAAACGGTTAGATAGAAATTTATGTTTGTTAAAGTGAAGCTGTGTATAAAAAATAAGTCCAAAACTTTCTTTAATGCCAAAATTAATTAACCCATGAAGTAGATGAACTTGACCCCTCTTGTACATGTATTAAATTTATTAAGGTTTGATTATATCTTGTAGAAGGTGTAACCTTAGCCCAAATACTTTAAATAAGCCCATTGAGTACATCTTTGAGCTTCTTTACTCTTGATCTTGTGATTAACCCATCTAGAACTTCAATTATATCCTTTGATATAGTTTGTATCACATCAAGAAAAAGGTTTAAAATGGCTAAAAATAAAAAAATTGAAAAGCTATTGACTGAATTAGAAAGGATGCCTATGCTAAGGGACTATTTTAATACAATCAAGGATGAAATTGAGAAAAAATATTGAGAAAAGGGTTGAAATTTGCCAAAAATTAAAAATCCAAGGACCAAATTCAAAAAGGTAGGAAAATTAAGAGACCTATTTTTAAAAATAAAAATTATATTAAAAAAAATGATGCATTTTGATCAAACCAATATCATTTCACAACAAATAACAAAAAGAAAAAAAATGCATCGAAACAACATCATTTTTGTGTATAGGTGAATAATACCTTTTTTTTCCTATAACAACCTGCAATTGTTATTTTTTAGTTTTGGCACGAGTTTGGCCAATTGTTTTATCTCTCCATGTGTGCTACATTGCCCTCATATGCATGTGTAGTACATTCTCAACCAAAATACATGTTTTGACTTTCTAAGTCCGCTACAAAACTAGTGCAAAAAGGTCAACTTGAGCATGCTTAACCAAAGTGTACAATTATAAAGAAGAGTTAAGATTAACCTAAGGAAACTAGTGACAACAATCAAGCTACCAAGAAGGTTCTAGAATCTTCATTCTTACCTATGGAAAAGTAAGAAACAAAAAGAGCAAAGCTAGAGAAAGAAAATGTCAAGTTAGAGAGAGAGAAGAAAATGAGAATTTGAGCTAATAAAAATGAATTTAATCTAAGCCAAATGGTATTAGAGGAAAAAAAAAAGAAGAAGAAAATAAAGAGAAAAGAAGCCTTCAACCTGAAAAAAAAAAAAAGAGTTTGAGGTTGAAAATAAAAGTAAATAGAGGTGCTCTAAACTGACTAGTAGCAAAGGGGAAAGAATGAGAAGAAAGAAATAAAAAAATAAAAACAAAGAAAAAGATAAAAACCTAACAAAAATAGAAACATGAAGTTGAGAGAAAAAACCACTCAAGAACCACACCATTGCTGACACACCACCGTCATTGTCACCAAAGCAACTCCTTCCTCATTTAGAATAAGCCTCATGGTAAGTCAAGTCCTTCTATTTACTATTAATAAATGCAAATAATACACATGTTGCTATTCATGCATGGTCATTATTCATCAATACATTTTTATTTTATTTTGATTTGATTTTTTTCATGTTGATGTTATTTAATTTTATAAAATTGCATCTTTTTCTTTTTACGTATATATGAGCACATAAATATTTGTTAAAAAATTAAAAATGATGTCGATGAGTAAAGTCATGTTTTTTTAATGAAATTTGGGTCCTAAAAACCAGATCAATGTGTCTTCTAGTTTTTAGAGATCAACATAGACCTAACATGATATTTTTAACCTTAAAACAAGTTTAATAATGGGTTAATGAGTTTTGGTCAAGTTAGCATTAAGTTTTAATTAAGCTTAAATTTGGATTTTAATGGTTAGGTTGACATATCTTTAAGTTTTAAGAGTCCAAATGTGCCTAACATAATGTTTTAAACCAATAATAAGGTCAATAATAAGTCCACAAGTATCCTTTGAGTAACATCCGATGCGGAGCAACCATAATATTCTTTTCAACTTTGTTTTGTAATAAAATAAATAATAAATAATGATGATAAAAAATCAAGAAATATATATATATATATATATATATATATAAACACTAAAATAAATCATCAAGTTGCGAGACTTATGATTTATGGTTCAACATTAACTTGATGAACATCAATAAAACTAAATGATATGCGAATAAACTGAAAATATAATTTAGACAGTAAATGACTTATAAAATTAATATAGGAGAAACACATAATTAATATAATATTTTCTCAGAAATGATATGGTAAGGATGATTTTTATCTTCCTTCAAGTATAACCAATATTTTTCTCAAGTTTTCTTAAAGAAGTAGGTTGTAACTTCATGTTTTATTTTTTCCATTAATTTTCAAAGGTCTCATTTTTATTAGATGAAACAAAATTGTTCAACTGTTATAACCTAAGATTCAATTGCAATGTCTATTTCTCCCTTTAATCCATGTTGCAATTGTTAGCCGAGTATCACTGAATTTTGTTTTCCATTTGTTTAGTTCATGTAGTTTCAAGAGTTTGCATCTTGGTCTTGAAATTTTATTTTTTAAAAATTTTAATCTCTAATTATTAAAAGATGAGAGAAAAAATTACTCAATAAAAAGGAAAAGAGATAAACTTTTCAACTACCCACATTCTAGTTACTAATAAGGTTTATCTTTAATGTAAATGGATTCACTTTGAAAAGAAAAATTCGATGAAAGTTGTTTCTCCTTTAAATAAATTATAAAAAAATATATTGATGCTCATAAAAGTTTTTTATTTGCTTTGATTTTTTATTCTAAATTGATTAAAGGGTATTTTATGGTTGAAATTGAGTTTTTTTTTTTTTTGTGTTTTCATGTTAAAATAATTTTAAAATTGAATTTTTAAAATCTAAAAACTTAAATATTAATTTTCCGATCATTGGAGGTAATATAAAAGTAAATAGCTGACGAGACATTGTTTGTCCCATTCTATAATGTGTTTTTCATTCTATTTAAAAACAAAAAAACCTCAACCACATATTGTTTTCCTATTAAAAAGAAATAAAGAAATTAAAGTCCACCTATATATTTTTTTTTCTATTAGGCTCGTCGTGTGGATTTGTCCTTCTAAGCCCAAGTTCCTAGCATCGTTTTAAATGACTCTTTAACTTTTTTGTAATTATTTATTTTAATTTAGCATAAAGTTCACTATAAATAAAATTATTAAAATTGTATTTAAAAAATTAACTAACTATTAGATCTTTTATGGTAATATAAATTAAATTTTTTTAAATAAACTCATGAATATTTAAAGGAAATAAATATTTATTTTTTAATATTTTATATAATTTCATCACATTAATTACTCTATTTGTTTTATACAAGTATAAAAATTATTGAGTCAAGATTATTATTTTTTTAATGAAATATGATAATTTTAAAAAAAAACTATACCTCTAATAAAAAATACATTTTTGTCAAAAAAACCAAATACATGAATATAGAAAGAGTTTTGATTGAAAAATACGAATCAAAAAGGAAAATTTGGATAAAAAATACAATTTTTTTCTTTATAACTTAATTTTTTTATCTTTATTACAAATATCTATTCTAATTAAAAACTGAATTACTTCATAGTACCTAGTTCAATTTGAAATGTGTATTGGTGACCAGATGCTGGTCTACAATCTGCTTTTATTATTGAATTATAACTATTTTAGGCTATGTTTGTTTTTTTGTCAGCTTTTGTATTTGCGATGAAACAAATATAATAAGATGTTTGATAACAAATTAATTTGTGTTTTATATTGTAGAACCCACTAAAAAATTAAGTTTGAAACATAGTTTTTGTGTAGCAGTTTTTACATGCTTTTTTTAATTGAGTTTCGTAAAAATTCCTAAAACCCTGTTTATTTTTGCGTTTTAAAAGCATATTTGAAAAAATTTAAAATTTTTTATTTTGCTTCAAATTAATATTTTTTTGGTGTTTTTAAATCATTTTGATGCGCTGATATCAAAAATAATTTTTTTAAAATATTATTTTAATTTATTTCCAAGTAAAAATCACTTTGAAAAACAACCACAACCATACTCTCAAACACAACTGATAACATTTTATATATGTTTTTTGCTACACATATACTTCAACTACAATTTTTACCAAATATGTATCTAAATCCAACTAACCATATCTAACTATATTTTTTAAAAAACTTATTTTTATCAAATCCCAATCACAAAAACTACTTAAAAAACAAACACAAACTTATAACAGGATGCACCTTACATACTCCTCCTTAATGGTTTGCAAAACATTTAAACTCATAGAAACAATAATTGAAAGCAATTAGACGACAACAATAAAAATACTTTGGAGAATACAAGTTTAAACTATGGTGACTCAAAACGCTACGCAGTGTCTTCAAGGAAAGGATAATCAGTGTAACCAACAACGAGATCATGTGTATAAAATGTTTCTCTATTGTACTTGTTGAGAGGAGCATGAAGTTCAAATCTCCTCAGCAAATCTGGATTTGCCAAGAACAAGCGACCATAAGCGACAAGGTCTGCCCGGTTCTCTTCAAGAGCTTTGTTTCCATCTTCCCTGTCATAACCACCAGCAACAATGAATGTATTGTTGAAAGCCTTCCTCATAGGCAGCAGACTTTCAGAGAATTTTGTATTCCCTGCGCCTATCTTCATTCTTGGCTCAACCATGTGGCAGTTCGCAATACCGTGTTTATTCAAGGATTTAACCATGTGGAGCCCTAGTGCTTCAGGATCCGAGTCTTTTGATTCCATAAAGTTTACATGAGGAGATGGTCTTATTCCAACTTTATCTGATCCTATCTCATTCGCTATAGCCTCAACTATTTCCAAAGGGAACCGGCAGCGGTTCTTTAGTGATCCACCATATTGGTCTGTTCTGTTGTTTACTTGATCTTTCATAAACTGGTCAATTAGATTTCCGTGAGCCCCATGGATCTCAACTCCATCAAAACCTATAAAAAGCACAGAACAAGCTTTAAGTGATGGTGTATATTATTTATGAAACCCAATTTGCAGATGTTCTAACTTCATTTCCAACACAAAAACTTTACATTTTTGTTTCGGGTGGGATGAAGCTAAAGTTTCTAAAATGCTGTGCAATCACGTAATGGTCAGCTTGTTAAAATCCTGTAAGAAAATTCAGAGATTCCAGAATATCTGATATAGAAAGTTTACCAGCTTCTATTGCGTTCCTCGCAGCAATTCTGAAATCATTGACTATTTGAGGGATTTCATCAGTCCTTAGAGGCCTCGGAGGTGTGAACTCCGTGACTTCACGTTGAGAAGATATTGGCTTGTCTGTAGAAGAGACTGGAGTTTGCCCATCTGGCTGGAAAACTGCAAATGCCAATAATATAGAAAAAATAATTAGTAACCATATTAATCTTTTCATTTTTTGAAAATGACTTTGCTAATCACCTAAAGCTTGACCCAATAGCCAAACAGTTTTAGATGATCTTATAACAAATTCATTACCCAACATATCAAATGAAACAGAAAAATCAAGAAGAAGGAAAAAGGAAAGGTCATATACTAATTTCTTCGTGTCATACATATCGATTTTTAATGATCAACAAGACTTCACGGAAGAATTTGTTTAAGTTCTGGTATTTTGTTGAAGAAGAAGAAGAAGAATATGATAGAAGAAATAAAGCTTGAATGTGCAGAGAAGTTTAATGAAGAAGTTCTGTATTTTTCTTATTACTTTTCAATTCTGTAGCCTTGCTTTTATACTTAATTCATGTAACTGATTCCTTTATTTTAGGAATCAAGATCATCTCACGTAAAACTGATTTACAATCAGTTTTGTAACAGTAAAAACAGAAAAACAGAAATAACAGTTTTAACTGCCTTCTTAACTGTTTTAACAGAATTTCTGCAACTTCTTCATCCTTCTTGCTGCAGTCTTCTTCATCGATTTTTATCAACAGTAATCAGCTTAGCTTTTAACAGCCTCTCCTAAGCTGTTTACTGATTTAACTCCAAGATCCAGTCTTAATTTCTTAAATCTGTCTTTGGGTAATGCCTTTGTGAAGATGTCTGCAAGTTGTTCTTCACTTCTGCAGAACTTGACATCAATTACTCCTTCTTGCAGAGCCTCTCTTATAAAGTGATACTTTCTGTTTATGTGTCTTGTTCTCTGATGAAAAACTGGATTCTTGGCCATCGAAATTGCTGACATGTTATCACAGAACAAGGGTGTTGCTTCAGCTTGCATTTCCCCAAAATCATCAAGCACAAACCGTAGCCAAATGGCCTGAGCAGTTGCTTCAGATGCTGAGACATACTCAGCTTCTGCAGTTGACAATGCTACTGTGTTTTGTTTTACAGAAGACCAGGAGAATGCTCCACTTCCAAAACTGAATGCATAGCCCGAAGTACTCCTGCTATCATCTTCACTTCCTGCCCAATCTGCATCACAAAATCCAATGAGAGTTGCTGATTGCTCCCTCACATATTCAATCCCATAACTGAGAGTTCCTTGCACATATCTTAGAACTCTTTTTGCAGCTCCCATGTGAATCTTGGTAGGTCCAGTCATGAACCTTGATAATAAACTTGCAGCATACATTAGATCAGGTCTTGTAGCTGTCAAATATAGTAGACTTCCTACTATTCTTCTATAAAGACTTTCATCAGCCAACTCACTTCCATCTTTCTTCTTCAGTTTCTCTCCAGTGGCCAGGGGAATGGAAACTGGTTTGCAATCATCAAGTCCAAACTTACTGAGCAGAGATTTGGCATATTTCCCTTGATGAATAAACACTCCTCGATTGGTTTGCAGTATCCCCATGCCAAGAAAATGGTGAAGAAGTCCAAGATCAGACATCTCATATCTCTGCATCATTTCCCTTTTGAATTCATTGAGAAGCCTCTCACTGCTGCCAGTGTACACTATGTCATCAACATAGATTGAAACTATGATCAAATTTCCTTCCATGTCTGATCTTGTATATAGAGTAGCTTCACTTCCACTCCTTTTAAAATTGCACATAGAGAGATATGTATCAATCTCACTATACCAGGCTCTCGGTGCCTGTTTTAATCCATACAAAGCCTTTTTTAGTTTGTAAACTTTGTGTCCTGCATTCTTTACTTCAAACCCTTCAGGCTGCTCAACATATACTTCTTCTTCAAGTACACCATTTAGGAATGCTGACTTGACATCCAATTGAAACAACTTCCATCCCTTCTGTGCTGTAAGTGCAATGAGAGTTCGAATTGTATCTAACCTTGCTACTGGTGCAAAGGTTTCATTGTAATCAATTCCAGATTTCTGTGCATAACCCTTTGCTACAAGTCGAGCCTTGTGTTTCTGAACTGATCCATCAAGATGAAGCTTGGTTTTGTACACCCATTTCACTCCTATCACAGGTTTATCACTTGGTCTTTCCACCAATTCCCAAGTATTGTTCTTCTCTATCACTTCCAATTCTTCCTTCATAGCCTCCTGCCAGGCTTTATCCCCAGCAGCCTCTTGATAATTCTCAGGTTCTATGATGCACATGTGACACCTTGCATATATGTCTTCCAAGGTTTTCAGTTTCACTGGAGTAGAGCTTGGTGAAGATTGTTGACTGTTAACACTATCAATCTTCTCAGCTGACTCTTCAACTATAGGATTTTGATTGCAATGTTCAACATTGTCGGGTTGAATTTCAGAAGTGTGTTCCTCAAGATTCTCACCTTCAATTATACCTCCTTCATGATTGAAGGACAAGTGGATTTGGTTCATCAGTTTTCCCTTCCAATTCCATGCTTTATCTTCACTGAAAATCACACTTCTTGAGAGAACAATCTTCTCAGTTTTCAGATCATATATCCTATACCCTTTTTCACAGCTGCCATATCCAACAAACACTCCCTTTCCAGCTTTGCTATCCCATTTCTGCCTTAGTGATGCTGGGATATGTGTGTAACACAAGCAACCAAACACCTTCAAATGCTTGACTCCTGGCTTCCTTCCCGTGAAGGCTTCAAAAGGAGTCTTTTCTGCAACAGATGTTGTATAACATCTGTTCTGTATATACACAGCTGTATTAACAGCTTCTGCCCAGAAGGTTACTGGCATTCCTTTCTCTATCAGCATAGATCTCCCCATCTCACAAATTGTTCTGTTTCTCCTTTCTGCAACTCCATTCTGTTGAGGGGAGTATGCAACTGTCAATTGCCTCTCCATTCCTTGCTTCTCACAGAATTCTTCAAATTCTTTGGAAGTATATTCTCCTCCTCTGTCACTTCTTAGCTTTTTCAATTTGTGTCCACTTTGCAGCTCAACGAATGCTTTGAATTTCTTGAATACATTCAGTGCACCAAATTTATTTATGAGAAAGTATACCCAGCACATTCTTGAGTAATCATCAATGAATGTGATGAAGTATCTGTTTTCTCCCACAGAGTCATTCTGCATTGGTCCACACAGATCAGTGTGGATCAATTCCAGTGGATTGCTTGCTCTCCACACTTGCTCTTTGATGAATTTCTCCCTGTGATGTTTGCCTGATGCAAAGCCTGCACAAACATCTTCTACTTCAGTCAGAGCAGGAAGTCCACACACCATCTCTTTCTGCTGCATCTTCTTCATACTGGCAAAGTTCAAGTGTCCAAGTCTCCTATGCCATATCCAGGAATCCTCAGTCACTGAAGCTTTCCTTGCTGCAGGTGTAATACTTTCAAGTGAAAGTGGAAAGCATCGATTTCCTCCCATGATTACTATTGCTATAACATTGTTGAGGCTTTCATCATCAAATATTACTGCCTTGTTACCTCCAAACAGAATGTAATAGCCATGCTCCATCATCTGCCCTACACTTAGTAAGTTTTCATCCAATCCGGGAACAAGCAACACTTCTTTTATATATCTCTTCCCATGCTGAGTTTCCACAACCAATGTACCTTTTCCAGTAGCTTGTACAAGGTCTCCTGAGCCCATCTTCACTTTGCATGTTACTGATCTATCAATGTTGATTAATTCAGATTCTTGAGAAGTCATGTGATTGCTGCAAGCACTATCCACAAACCATATCTTTTTGTCTTGCAAACTTGCAGCATGGCAAGCATAGAACATGGTTCCAGTGATGACTCCTTCTTCTTTAGCATAATTTGCAAGTTGTTTGTGATTCTGACTTTCACAATCTTTTGTAATATGGCCAAACCGATTGCATCTTCCACATCTTGGTTTTCCTTTGTGCCTGCACAATCCAAAATGATGTTTTTGACAAACTTGACACTGTGGTTTTTCTCCTGCTTGACTGCTCCCACCACTAGTGTTATTCCAGTTTGAGTTGCTGTAATTCAGAGTTCTGTTTGGATTCCAGTTTGATCCCCTCCTGTCTTGTGGTTGCCATTTTTGTGTAGGTCTGCCTTGGAAACTCTTGTGAGAATTGTAAGCTTGATTGTTTCCAATTTTAAAACTGCTAAAGGCTTTTTCTGTTCCTCTTAGCTTATCCCTTTCATCATGCAGATCCTCCCTCTTATCATATACTTTAACAGAAGCAATGACTTCTTCTTCTCTTAGAACTTCAAGATCACGTGTCTCTTCAATTATAGACACAATGGATTTATATCTTCTGCTTAAACTCATTAACAATTTCTGCACAATTCTGTTTTCTGATACATCTTCACCTAATGATTTTAGGTTGTTTATAGTTGCAAAGAATTTAGCTAGATAACCATCTAAGCTTTCACTTTCTGTCATTCTCAAATATTCAAAGTCTGCTCTTACTCCTTGAAGTTTCACAGCTCTAACCTTTTTATCTCCTCTGAATTCTCTGCTCAAGATGTCCCATGCTCCTTTTGCAGTTTTCTCATTTCTTATACGTGGGAATAGATCATCTGTTAATGCTCCTTGTATGAGGCTTAAAGCCTTTGCATTCTTGATTTTTTCTTCTCTGGATGTCGTGGATGCATGCAATATAATTTGATCAGCCTCACTCTCTTCATCGCCTGATCCTCCTGCAATCTCAGGTGCTTGATGAGACTTTATTCCATCTTCAACTACTTCCCATAGATCGAGTGCTATGAGGACAGTTTCCATTTTTACAGCCCAAAAATCATAATTCATGCCATTGAACTGTGGAGTTCTTAAGTCTCCTCCAGCTGAGCTTGATCCTACCATTTTTGAGTAATTAACAGTTTAATCAATCTCTTTTTCACAGTCTACGCCCCTCTCAGGAATCAGTTTGCTGCTCTGATACCATGTTTAAGTTCTGGCATTTTGTTGAAGAAGAAGAAGAAGAATATGATAGAAGAAATAAAGCTTGAATGTGCAGAGAAGTTTAATGAAGAAGTTCTGTATTTTTCTTATTACTTTTCAATTCTGTAGCCTTGCTTTTATACTTAATTCATGTAACTGATTCCTTTATTTTAGGAATCAAGATCATCTCACGTAAAACTGATTTACAATCAGTTTTGTAACAGTAAAAACAGAAAAACAGAAATAACGGTTTTAACTGCCTTCTTAACTGTTTTAACAGAATTTCTGCAACTTCTTCATCCTTCTTGCTGCAGTCTTCTTCATCGATTTTTATCAACAGTAATCAGCTTAGCTTTCAACA